>Ga0316209_1000277_pt1 | contig 100665 bp, 94 predicted proteins | sample 6monopyrite_MG_FD_204945 | JGI IMG/M metagenome (GOLD analysis project Ga0316209, IMG submission 204945) | Microbial mat bacterial communities from mineral coupon in-situ incubated in ocean water Damariscotta River, Maine, United States -... | ecosystem: Environmental > Aquatic > Marine >... | reverse complement strand
TACAAATAGAATATAGTTGTTATTCAAAAATAAAATTTGTTCTAATTAACAAAACACACTGAGATATATTTAACTCCATCACAAAACATAAAGATTAAAAGTATTTGACTGGTGATATTCAATATTACGGTTAATAGACTTTAAATAACCATGAGTCTGCAGACAAAATAATGCCTCAGTCTGAATTAAATTATTTTTCTTGCGGCAAAAAAACACCTCAAACTTATCGTAGTTCTATTTCCATGCGGCAAAAAAAACGCCTCAAACTTATCGTAGTTCTATTTCCATGAGGCGAAAAAAAAACGCCTCATGGAAATGAGACGCTTTAGAATATGGTGGGCCGTGAGCGACTTGAACGCTCGACCAATTGGTTAAAAGCCAACTGCTCTACCGACTGAGCTAACGGCCCATAAACGAAGGCGGAATTTTACATTAAATAGCGGAAATAACAAGCGTAAATGTTATTTCCGCCCTTAAAAGTTCAGTAAAATTTTATACTTTAAAAATTAAATAGCATCCAATTTACGCATACCAGAGGGTAATAAACGCATATCAACTAAAGACGTAGTAAGTGATTTAAAGAAAGTGGCTTCTTCTTCATAACACATTTTATAGTATTGAATTTTCATGGTTAAAGAGCTACCAAAAATGATGCTTATCAGTACCATAAACGACCCTAACGCTAGCGTTGATACACCGGTAACACCCTGTCCTATCGTACAACCTAAACCGAGAACGCCACCAAAGCCCATTAAAATTGCGCCAATAACATGTGTGTAGAAGTCTTTAAACGAAACAAACCACTCAACTCGGAAGCTACGCGCAACCAATGACCATGCAAATGATCCTAAAATTACACCCAAAACAGAGAGAACACCAAAAGTAACAAATGCACTTGAGAAACTTGAACCAACATAACCCATTATTTGGCCAATTGGACTAATAAACGTGAAGGACTGAGCTTGAAGATTTGTTGAACCATTTTTAGGTTTACCTTCCGAGCTATCCATCATCATGTCCCACTCGTTATAGAACTGAGTTAATTTTAATGGACCATCCTCGGTTCCCACAGTTACATTTGACGTCACATACCAAGCCAGGAACACCGCAAGACCAACGATAACACCAGCTACCACATTATCAGAGTCCTTTCGAAAATCACTTGAACGGAAAATAATATAAAGTGCAATCGCAGCAATAATACCACCGACGACTAGGCGCGTTGTTAGTGCTGAACTACCAAACCAACCAGCGACAATAGAACCAAGATCTTGCGGGGTACTCAATGAGATTGATGCTTGACCTAACCAAGAAGCAAAATAAGTTTGATACCAAGTTGATGGTAATTCTTTAAATGGGTCAACCATGTAATAAGAAATAACCGCAATAATGATAAAGACCAAGATAGACTTAATATTTCCACCACCAATACGGATAAGCGTTTTATTACCACAACCGCTCGCAAGTGTCATACCTATTCCAAACAACACACCACCAAGGATATAACGTCCCCACTGGAATTCACTACCGCGATAAGGTGGTAACGTGGATATGCTCAAATTAGCACGACCCATAGCTTCAATGATAAGCACACCAATTAATGCAACAGTACCCGCTAGAATCCATGCGCGCATTCGACTTGAATCATTCATGTTAACTAAATCAGACACAGCCCCCATCGTACAGAAATTAGTTTTATTGACTACCGCACCCATAACGAAGGCAATAACGAAAGTTGACCAAAGAAAAAATGATTGGGCTTCCATAAAACTTGCAAATGACATATTTTATTCCTCAAGTATTTGGTTTTATTAACTAAATCAGTTTATAGATAAACTGAAGTGTGATGAAATTCACGCAATTATACCCAAATGCGTCTCACAAGTAACGCTTTGAGAGTTTCACTCAATAACAATGCTGCTTTTTGCAGACAGATACCTATATCAGATCATGTGTATATTGTAGGGTCATTAACCTTTGCATCAGCAAAACCTGCTGCGCGTAATCGGCAGCTATCGCATACGCCACAAGCTCGGCCTTCATCATCAGCTGCATAGCAAGAAACGGTTAAACTGTAGTCCACACCAAGTTCAATACCTCGTTTAATGATTTCCGCTTTACTAAGGTCAATAAGTGGTGTCTCAAGCGTTATCGTCTTGCCCTCAACGCCTTGCTTAGTTGCTAGATTTGCAAGCACTTGAAATGCCTCAATATATTCAGGACGGCAATCTGGATAACCAGAATAATCAACGGCATTTACACCTATATATATTGCGTCTGCACTTAATACTTCTGCCCAACCTAAGGCCAAAGACAAAAATATCGTATTTCTGGCCGGAACATAGGTAATTGGAATACCACTAGAAGGTGTCACAGGTACGTCAATATTTTTGTCCGTTAGCGCTGAACCACCAATTTGATCCAAGTCGAGATGTATAACCTTATGTTTAACATCATCAAATTGAGCTAATATGCGTTGAACCGCATCCAGTTCAGCTCGATGTCGCTGGCCGTAGTCAAAACTAAGCGCAAAACACTGGTAACCCGCTGCTTTTGCTATAGCAAGCGTCGTCACGGAATCTAAGCCACCAGACAACAAAATTACGGCTCTAGTCATTATATGTTTAACTCCATCCATTTTTGTACAATAATCAGGCAATTACAGCCAGAACATCTATTATATCCAGAAATAATTAGCTATTTTATTGAATTTTATCGATATTTTCAAAAATAACCTAAAGTTCTCTCTGATTAAAGTCGATACGATAAGAACAAAGGGAATTATCTATGTTACAAAAATTAATATACATCTTAATTGCATTCGCTACTCTGCAACCCAATCAAGCCGTTGCTGAAGAAGATCTTTGGTCTAACGTATTTAAATTTCAAACTAAAATGGCTGCATCCGGCAATGTAAGCGCTCAATATATTTTAGGTGAAATGTACGAAGAAGGTAGGGGCGTAAAACAAAATTTAGTTACTGCAATTGAGTGGTATAAAAAAGCACAAGGCAATGGCCATAAAGATGCTGCGACTCGTATTACACAGATTAAAGACAATATTGCAAAAGCAAAATTAAAGAAAAATACCCCCGTAAAAAAAATCACGAAAGTAAAAAAGAAGCCCTCAATTGCAAAAACAAAGACAGTTAAACCTGTCGTTAAAAAAGTGAAAGCACCAAAAATAAAATCCACTTTACCTGTTGCTAAGACCACCAAAAAGAAAAGTAATCCTCCAGTAAAAAAACGAAGACCAGCAGCATCACCTGAAGATTTCAGCCGAGGGGCGGGCTCTCACTTGGATGATATAGAAGATCCTTTCGATTAGATTTTATAATAAGAATTAAAAATTAGTTGTTGAGTAGAAACTAAACACCTGGCACATCACCCCAAATTAATTTATGCAATTGTATTTGAAAACGTACTTGCAATTGGTCTTCCAATATCCAATTAGCTAAATCCTTCATCACATTCAAGTTTTTCTCATCATTAACGGGAGAAAATAATATTTCACACTTATCGAATAATTTATATTTTTTTATTAGTGATATTGTCCACTCGTAATCTTTGCGGTCGCAAATAACAAATTTTATTTGATCTTCTTGATTGATCAATTCCAAGTTAGAGTATTTATTTTTGCTTTCTTCATTTGAAGATGGTGTTTTCAAATCCATTACTCTCATCACGCGTGAATCAACCTTACTAATATCAATTGCGCCACTGGTTTCTAATGAAACCTTATAATCCCGATCACAAAGTTGTTTTAACAATTCTATACATGATTTTTGAGCAAGTGGTTCACCGCCGGTAACCGTAACATAGCGTGTATTATATTTTTTTACTTCATTAATTATTGAATCAAGCTGCCATGATTCACCTTGATGGAAGGCATACTCGGTATCGCAATATGTGCAACGAAGTGGGCAACCCGTTAAGCGAATAAAAACCGTTGGTAAACCTACTGTTTTTGATTCACCTTGTAGTGAATAAAATATTTCATTTATTTTTAGTTTTGATACGGTCTTAGACATGGATACTTGATATCCGAATTAATAGTCACAGGGTAATAAGGAAATGAAATTTATAGTAAATGCTGCAATTATCGTTTCGATGACTTGATTTTCTTAAGTAGCTTTTGCCCTTGCCCAGCAGCTGTTGTATTAGGATAGAGCCGTAATAACTTTTCAATAGTTTCTTTTGCGGCTTTATTTTTTCCTAATGCATTATAACTATATCCAATCTTTAACATTGCCTCTGCTAACTTAGGACTATTAGTATAGTTTTTAACAAGATCCTGATAGTCAACAATAGCTTGCTCAAAATGCCGTTGAGCATAGCTCGCTTCACTTAACCAATATTGAGCAATATGTGCGTAGCGTCCATTAGGATAGTCACGAATAAATTGTCGATATGCTTTAATCGCTTGCTCATAACGCAGCTCACGTAATAAATCGAATGCCTTTTGGTAGGCCTTTTGCTCCTTAATAGGATCAAGCGATTTTGTGCTCGTATGATTACTAACGGGTTTACTTTGTTTTACTGGTAAGGAATGAGTTGTTGATGATGATGTTGAGTCTACGTTATCTTTTAACGGTGTAGTACTTGTACTACCAGAACCCTTACGTTCAATTTGCAAGATACGACGATCTAAATCTATATATAAATCACGTTGGCGTTTTTTTAAATCATTGGCGATATGTGTTTGTGTTTCAACATCACCGCGTAATTGTTGCACTTCTTTTTGAAGTTCTTCAAGTTTAAGTAATAAATCAACCAAACCTTGACTATTCATTAAACGTTCTAAACGAGATAAACGTTCTTCAGCACTCATATTACGTTTTGAAGTTTTAGGTGCAGAAGATGTCTCTTCAATCTCGCCATCTGCGTTATAACGACGAGGTTGTTTGTCGCGCGCAATACTTGAAGTTGAAACTAGAATTAGAATACAACTTAAAAAACTAACTAATATTTTTTGCACGACAAACAATCTCATCTAATAATAAAACAGCAATTACGAACCTGAGTAAAGTAACTCAACACGACGGTTTAAACCCCATGCACTTTCATCATGGCCAACTGCAGCAGGACGTTCTTCACCAAAACTAATCACTTGAATTTGCGAAGATTGTACACCTTGAACAACCAGGAGTTGCTTCACAGCTTTTGCACGACGTTCACCTAAAGCAACGTTGTATTCGCGTGTACCACGTTCATCAGCATGTCCTTCTAGTACTACAGACATACCTGTATTTTGTGATAAGTTCTGAGCATGCGCTGAAATAATTTCACGTGTTTCAGATGTTACATCGCTGCTATCAAATTCAAAGTAAACAACACGTTTAGATAGCGCATCTGCTTGGCCACCTTGCATTTCAGTCGCACTACCAGAAGTACCAACATCAGCGCCCGACGTTGTATCAGTATCGGTACTCTTTGCAGCGGTATCTTCTTCCTTCGTTGCAGATGAACAACCCACCATTAAACCAAATACGCTTGCTAACAAAACAATACTTAATCTTTTATTCATTACCATCTCCTAGATGTGTTTTTTAAATTATAAACTTATTTTTTCTTAAAATAGGACCATGCGGGCTCTCGCACATCGCCTCGATTTAACTGTAATCGCTGCCTTGCTCGGCCATCGACTGAAACCGCCGCGAGTACGCCACGGTTCTTATATTCTGTAGCGTAAATTATCATACTTCCATTCGGAGCAAAACTAGGTGATTCATCTAAACGCGACTCCGTTAGCACTCTTAGGTGCCCTGTTGCTCGTTCAAGCACCGCTATTCGATAACTTCCTTCTATTCTGTGTACCATAGCAACAAATTTGCCATCAGGCGAGACGCTTGCTCGTGCATTGTAATTTCCTTCAAAAGTTAACCGTTTAGGGCGGCCTTTCGCACCAAAAGAGTTCACCGACACTTCATATAACTGTGGGCTATTTCCTCGATCTGAGGTAAAAATAAGCGCCGAATTGTCTGGTAACCAGGCTGGCTCGGTATCTGCCGCACTATTTCGAGTAATACGTCGCGATGTTCCTCTGCTAAGACTGTGGATATAAATCTCTGCATTACCATCTTTATATAGGGTTAACGCTAAATTTTTTCCATCTGGGGACCATGCAGGTGCGCTTGCCGTTCCTTTGAAAGAGGCTATTCGTTTCGCTCTGCCTGTTAAGATACTTTGAACATAAACTTCTGCGCCAATATTATTTTTAAATCTTACATAAGCGATTTGTAGTCCATTTGGTGACCAGCTGGGCGAAATAATCGGCGTTTTTGTTTCTAAGATGATTTTTTCATTAAAACCATCTGAGTCAGCAATGGCTAACCGATATATATTTTCTTGTCGACGGTTCTTTGTCACGGTTACATAACTAATATTAGTATCAAATGCGCCTTTTACCCCCATGAGTGCCTGATAAATCAAGTCACTAATTTGGTGAGCGGTACGCCGCAAATTAGCGCGACGACTACGTATTTTGTAACCAGCTAACTGCTCTGCTTTAAACATATCGAGTAACTGAAACTGTACTTCATAGGTGCCATCAACCATGGGCCTAACTTGGCCAACAATAAGATTATCAACGCCCAGTGCTCGCCAGGCAGTATAGTTAACTTCAGAGCTGTGTGATGGTTTACCAACAAGATCACTATTAGGAATCGGAGCAAAACGTCCACTACGCCTCAAGTCAGATGCGACAATTGCAGCAATGTTTTCAGGTGCAACAGTTGACGCTCCTTTTGTCGGGCCAGAACCTGACCAAGCAAAGGGCACAACGGCAACCGGCAAAGCACCATCAATACCTTGGGTTATATCAATGGTTAGTGCGGCAATACTCGGACGAATCAGAGCAACGACCAATAAAAAAGAAAGACCTATACGACTGAATCTATACATATGTTTAATACTTTTATTATTTACCAAAATTTAAAGTTATTTCTCGAAATTTATCTGACAAACCAAGTTCTACTGGCGGCAATGGCAATGGCGATGCACGTTTAACCGCTGTGTAGACAGACTGATCAAAAGCCGCGTTGCCACTACGTTTAATAAACCGCACATTAATCACTTCACCACTAGGAATTAAATTAATACTTACACTACAAATCATTCCTGGTTTGGTACTTGCTGGCTGTATCCAACGTTGTTCAATGTGGCTTTGAATAATAGCAACTTGCTTACTTATAATCGATTCGTTTCTTGCCTCGCGTTCTGCCGTTAAACGTTTTTGCTCTTCGTCTAATTCTTTCTTTAATTTATCTTCTTGCTGTTTTCGTACTTTTTCTTCTTGAATACGCTTATTTTCGGCTTCAACTTGTTTTCGATTTTCTTCTTCTATTCTTTTCTTTTGCGCATTATCTTCAGCGCGCTTTTTTTGAGCCGCTATTTTGGCCAACTTTTTCCTTTTAAGTTCCGCTTTACGTTTCTTTTCTTTTAATTTCTTTTGTTCAGCTTTTTTTCGTTGTTTTTCAAGTTTTTCTTTAAGTTCTTTTTGTGCAATAGAATCATCTTTTAATACGGCTTTTACAATTTTAACTTCTGAAGATGAAACTGAAGGCGCATCAACAAAATGAAAGCTAACACCCATTGCGACCAAAAAGACTATATGAACTATAGCCGCCCATAAAACAGCTTTAGGATGGCTTTTAATTAAACTCAACATATCTTAATTCTTAAGCATCTCGGTGTCACAACAAAATTAGCGTCGCGTTCTTTTGGGTGTTTTAGTGATTAAACCCACATCATCAACACCAGCTTGCTGTAACAGTGCCATCATGTTTATCACTGCGCCATATTTAGCTCGACGATCACCGCGCACTAGAACTGACATCGTCCCTTTGCGTTGCCGTTTTACCGCAGCTACACGAGACACTAATGTCGTCGCATCTATCGGTTTCTTCGGCTTATCTCCTATATTTAAATAGTATAAACCTTTTCGATTAACGGTAATGATAACCGGTTCATGCTCTTGTTTTGTAATAGGTTTTGCACTTGCTTGGGGCAATGATACTTTAACACCTTCAGATAATAGAGGCGCTGTTATCATGAATATAATCAATAGCACCAACATAACATCAATGTATGGCACCACATTGATTGCTGACATGGGATGCTTCTTCGGTCGTCTAGGCATTAAAACTTGCATGAATAAATCCCAGCTTAATTACTATGAGATTGACGTTGCAAAATGGTTGCAAACTCGTCAACAAAAGTATCGTAATGGCCGGTTAAGCGTTCAACATCACTAATGTAACGATTATAAGCGATGACAGCAGGAATCGCGGCGAATAACCCCATTGCAGTTGCTATTAAGGCTTCTGCGATACCGGGTGCAACCGATGCAATACTGGCCGATTGAACATTTCCCAATGCGAGAAAAGAATTCATAATACCCCAAACGGTTCCAAATAAACCAACATAGGGGCTTGTTGAACCCACCGTTGCGAGAAAGGATAAATGATTTTCTAATTTTTCCAATTCTCGATTGGTTGCAACACGCATGGCACGATGAGCGCCCGAAACAACATCCATTGTATCGAAACCTTTACGATTTCTTAATTGAGCAAACTCACGGAAACCCGCTTCGAAAATAGATTCCGCACCCGAAAGCCGGTCTCGTCGAGTAGAGACACTTTTATAAAGCTCACTGAGTTCAATACCTGACCAAAACCGGTCTTCAAAACGTTTAGCGCTTTTCTTTGCGCGTTTGATTGTTGTCCATTTAATAAAAATAACAACCCATGACATCATTGAAGCGAACAGCAGCATCAACATTACGGCCTGCACTATTAAACTCGCATCTAGCACTAAGCGTACTATAGACATATCTGTAGACACAAAACTTCCCCTATAAACTTTCTAGTTTGTCTAAAATTTCTTTTGGTATTGGTACTGGTTTAAATAAATTAACATCTAAACACGCAATTTTTATTTTTGCTCTCGCCAATGTTTCATTATTGCGTAATACAACTTGTTCAAAAATTATACTGGCCTTACCTTTTCTACTCAGCGTAGTTGTGACAACAAGTTCATCATTAAATTTCGCCGGTAAACAATAATCTATTTGTACCTGAGACACAGCGAAAATAACACCGAATTGGTCACGTAAAATATCTTGCTCAACAGAAAAACTTCGTAGCCACTCAGTTCTGGCTCGCTCCATAAATTTAAGATAATTAGCGTAATAAACAACACCGCCTGAATCGGTGTCTTCGTAGTAAACACGTACTGGCCAATTAAAGCTTATCACTCAATATCATCATTCGATGGCGTTAGGCCAAAATGTCGGTATGCCTGAGGCGTTGCCGTACGGCCTCGTGAAGTACGCATCAAAAAACCTTGCTGAATTAAAAAAGGTTCAAGTACATCTTCAATAGTTCCACGTTCTTCACCAATGGCTGCGGCTAAACTTTCGACTCCAACTGGACCACCATCAAATTTTTGCATAATAGCGAGAAGTAACTTTCTGTCCATCATGTCAAAACCATGCACATCAACATCTAACATATTCAAAGCACTTTCAGCTATCTCACCTGAAATCTGTCCATCTGATTTTACTTCTGCATAATCACGTACACGTCGTAATAATCGGTTGGTTATACGAGGTGTACCACGAGAACGTTTAGCGATTTCAATCGCGCCGTGTTCATCTAGATCAACACCTAAAATTTTGGCTGAACGTTTAACTATATGTATTAAATCATCGGTATGATAAAACTCTAACCGCTGCACAATGCCAAAACGATCACGTAAGGGTGATGTTAATGAGCCGGCTCTTGTCGTTGCACCGATAAGCGTAAAGGGAGGAAGCTCTAATTTAATTGAACGAGCTGCGGGGCCTTCGCCTATCATAATATCCAGTTGGTAATCTTCCATTGCAGGATAAAGAATTTCTTCTACCACAGGACTTAACCGATGTATCTCATCAATAAATAAAACATCATGCGGCTCTAAGTTTGTTAGTAATGCAGCTAGATCACCTGGGCGTTCTAATACTGGGCCGGAGGTATGTTTTAGATTCACATTAAGTTCATTTGCTATAATATTTGATAACGTTGTTTTACCTAAACCCGGCGGACCGAAAATTAACACATGATCTAAGGCTTCTTCACGTTTACGTGCAGCATGAATAAATATTTCCATTTGTTCACGTACTTTAGGCTGACCAATATAGTCGTCTAATTTTTTGGGGCGTATAGCTCTATCAAGCGAATCTTCTTTGCTTTGCTCTGATGCAGCAACGATGCGATCATTGTCAATCATAAATACTATACCGTCGCCTTATTTTTTAACGCTGCGCGAATAAGCTCACCACTTGTTGGTGCCATTTCAATCTCCTCCGAACTAAATTCAGAAAAAGCTTGTTGTACCATTAAACTCGCCTCTTGTGGCTTATATCCTAACGCTATTAAAGCACTGGTTGCTTCCGCACTTTCATCATGTACTGTCGTTGTAGTTTTTATATTGTCTTGTTTTGGTGAACTGACTGGTAGCCAATCTTTTAATTTATCTCTAACTTCAATAATAAGCCGCTCTGCTGTTTTTTTACCTATTCCCGGTAATTGAATTAATGCTTTTGTATCATTCTCATTGACACAACGTACAAACTCTTGAGTACTAATACTTGAAAGTATCGACAAAGCTAACTTAGCACCGACGCCATTAACCTTTATTAAGGTGCGAAACAAACGACGCTCTTCATCATTAATAAAACCACATAAAAACTGCGCATCTTCTCGTACAATCATGTGAGTAAATATTGTGATGTCTTCATTTAGGTCTGGCAAACTATAAAAAGTATTCATTGGCACTTCAACCTCATAGCCAACACCTTGCACATCCACAACCAACATCGGTGGATTTTTCTCTATTACTTTACCTGTAAGACGACCAATCATATTTTTATTTTTGACTCTTTCAATAATTATATTTTAGTTTTGCGTTTACGTGCCGAGCGTTTAAAAAGGTTAATTTCGTTTAAATCAATTTGGTTATTATTCGAATCAAAAATATTTTCTCGTACTGCTTGTTTATAATTTTCTAAACTAATACGCAAATGCGAATGACATAATGCAATCGCTAATGCATCGGCTGCATCTTCTTGTGGAAACTTATTTAGTCCTAGTAACACCTTAACCATGTGCTGCATTTGAACTTTACTCGCATTGCCCTTTCCTACAATTGCTTGTTTAATTTCACGAGGCGTATATTCGCTTACAGGAATATCTTGATTAGCAACCACACAAATTGCTGTACCGCGTGCTTGCCCTAACTTTAAAGCTGAATCAGGGTTACGCGCCATAAAAACTTTTTCAATAGCCATCTCAGTTGGCTGATACTGTTCAATTATTTTGGATAAACCCTGAAAAATAGACTTCAACCTTATGGGTAACGCTTCATCAGGAGTACGAATACAACCACTTTGTACCCAGCAACTTTTATTTTTTTCTACGTCAATAATACCGTAGCCCGTTATACGTGAACCAGGATCAATGCCTAAGATTCTCGCGCTTGAACTTTGTTTTTGTAATTCTGTAGAATGTTTAGTCGTTGTCTTAACTCTATTTGTTATTAAGGTTTTTATTCAGTTATCGCGAGCATAACTTCTTCGGTAAAATCTGCATTGGTATACACATTTTGAACGTCATCGAGATCTTCTAGTACATCGATTAAGCGCAATACTTTTTGTGCATCATCAACGCTCAAATCAACATTTGTCGAGGCTGTCATAGTCACTTCAGCATGTTCAGGCTCTAAAGAAGCAATATTCATAGCCTCTTTCACTGCTAAGAAATCTTCCCATGATGTGATAACCTCAATACTACCATTTTCATGAGTAAGAACATCTTCTGCTCCCGCTTCTAAGGCCGCATCCATAATAGAGTCTTCATCACTACCTGCTGGATAACTTAATACCCCTTGTTTGGTAAATAAATACGCTACCGAACCATCTGTCCCTAAGTTGCCACCTGATTTTGTAAAAGCATGTCGTACATCCGAAACCGTGCGATTAATATTATCGGTTAAACATTCAACGAGCACCGCAACGCCACTTGGACCATACCCTTCATAACGCACTTCATCATAATTATCGCTATCATCATTGCCTGCGCCACGTTTTACAGCTCGCTCAATAGTATCACGAGTCATATTACCACTTAGACCTTTATCAATGGCCGCTCGTAATCTTGGATTTGAGTCAGGGTCGCCGCCTCCCATTTTGGCAGCCACAACAATTTCACGTATTAATTTTGTAAATAATTTACCACGTTTATTGTCTTGGGCTTTTTTACGATGTTGTATATTCGCCCATTTACTATGACCAGCCATGCTTACTCCAAATCGATTCTTTCATTCTAAATATGGAGAGATTTTACCATCACTAATAGTATTACGCAGGATAAAACGCAGAAATTTACATTAAATTAGGTGTTTTGTTTGGATGTTAATACACACTAGCCAAGAATATCTTGGCTTAATTGCTTATAGAGAATTTCGAGTTAACGGGCTTAATCATCTTCATCAGGAAGATAAATTGCCGTCCGTTCTAAGGTAGGGTTTTGGCCTGAATCAAAGGTGAGCTCATGATTTCCCACTTTCACAATATCGCCATGTTTTAATAAATGCCGCTCAACACGCTCACCATTAACAAATGAGCCATTGGTCGACTCCATATCTTGCACAAAAAAATCTTGAGCATCATCAAGGTATGGATTTTTTTCTGCAACGATAACGGTATGTAAACCGCTAATGGAATAATCATCAAGGTGCACGTCGCTATCGTTATTACGACCAATCGTCGTTGCCGCTTTTTCTAAAAGATACGACCGTATATTGATACCATCGTTTTTCAAAATTAACTTCGCCAAGTGACTATGACCTTAAATTTATGGTTGCTCTTGGAATTCAAGTTGCGTTCCTGACACTTCAATGACATCACCTGTTGTCAATAACTCACTTTTAACACCAATTGCCGAATTATTAAGGACAGGCGGTTTCGCATTGGTTGTTCCACTCATTGGCATTAAATAAAATTTACTACCGCGTTTAGCGATAACAGCCACTTGTCCACCTGGTGAACCCAATGTTGTATAAGGTTTACTAAGCGAAATAATTTCACCTGATTTTGGCCCGGATATAATCGAAACCTGGTATGTTTTAGGAACCTCAATCGTATCTTTTTTTGCCGTTTGAGGAGCTATCATAACTGTACGTTCAAATTCATTGATTGAATCATCAACAAACTTAAATTCATGTCGGCCTATTTTAATCAAATCCCCATGATTAAGCTGACGCTTAGTGACAGGTTTACCATTTAAACTCGTACCATTGGTACTATTAAGATCTTCCACATAAGCATTTTGTAACATTAATATAGCAGCATGTTCGCCACTCACGGTTGGATCATCAATATGAATTTTATTGGAAGGTTTACGCCCAATGGTGAGGCGTTCTTCATCTAATACAAATTCTTTTATTACTGCGCCGTCATGAGTCAGTATTAATTTAGGCATTATTTTTTCCTATCAAAATAAATATGTATTATTTTATTAATATACGCTGTTTCTAATTTGTCGGCTTTTATAAAGCTTAGCTTAACCAACCGACCCTTCGTAACCATTATCATCTGAAAATGCTGCTCGCATTGTCATCAAAATGACAGAAATATTATCTTTACCGCCTCGAGCATTTGCCGCGGCAACTAATTGAATTGCAGCATCATTCAAGCTCCCAACGTTATCAATAAGAATAGCTGAAATCTCTTCATCTAACACAAGGTCTGACAGACCATCCGAGCATAACAAAAATACATCGCCTGGCTGAATCTCATGTTCAATTAAATCAACATCAACATCCTCGCTAATACCAAGAGCACGGGTAATTAAATTGCGACTTACCGCCGAATATGCCTCTTCTTCTGACAAATAGCCATTATCAACCATTTCTTGAACCAATGAATGATCCGTTGTGAGTTGTTTAAGCGTACTCCCATTATTCACGTACATGCGTGAATCACCCACATTAGCAATAAGTGCTTTATGACCATGGATTAAACTCATCACCAGAGTCGTACCCATGCCCGTGTATTCACTGTTTTCTAGGGCTTGCTCAAAAATCTCTGTGTTAGCATAGGTTATCGCTTCATAAAGCGCGTCATTGTAATCAACAATTTCAGAATCAATGATTTCAGGCGTTAGCACGTCATACAGTGCATGTTTAATACTCTCAATGGCTAATGCACTCGCAACTTCACCTGCATTGTGGCCACCCATTCCGTCGGCAAGAATAAACATACCTCGTTCAGTATCCCAATCTATACTGTCTTCATTATGCTCACGCACCTGGCCAACATCCGTTAGTCCGAAGGCATCAATTTTTATGGCATTATCATTCACGCTTTTTTGCTACCCCGTTTTTTACCAATTCGTTCCTGACATCGCTCTAGAGCATTCGCCATACGTTCACCAGTTTGGAAGCGTTTTTCCAAATCTTTGTGTAAAGCTTTATTCATAATAGTACTTGTGCAGGCCGGTAAATCTGGACGGAACATTCTAATATCAGGATGTTTCTCATTTGCAATTTTATACATCAAGCTTGCCATAGATTCACCAATAAAAGGTAGCTCACCTGTTAACAATTGGTAAAATGTAATGCCTAATGAAAACAAATCTGAACGTCCATCCACTTTTTTACCCGCCAATTGCTCGGGTGACATGTACGATGGGCTACCAAGAATAGTTCCCGTCTTGGTTTTACTTACATCGGTTAAACAAGCCACGCCAAAATCGGTGATTTTAACCGCACGAGATTCTCTATCATAAATAATATTCGCTGGTTTAATATCGCGATGAACCACGTTTTTGCTCATTGCGTAATCAAGACCAGCGGTCACTTTTGCAACAACATCAAATACTTCTTCTGCTGACAATAGATTATCAGGCTGACAATATTCGCTTAATGCCTTACCTTTTATGTAGTCCATTGCAATGTAAGATAAATCCTGGTCTTCACCAACATCATAAATGGTGACAATATTGGGATGATCTAATCGCCCAGCCGTTTCAGCTTCACGGAAAAAACGCTGCTTCACATCTTCTAATTTATCGCCTTCAAATTCCTGTGAAAGCATCATAGTTTTAATTGCAACAGTCCGTCCGATTTTAGGATCATGCCCTAAGTAAACCATACCCATTGCACCACGCCCCAGTTCTTCATCGATACTATAGCGGCCAATTGTCGGTTTCTGAATTCCTGGACTACTTAAAATTAAAGTGCCATTCATATTGGAGTTTTTCTTTGCACTACCACCAAAGGACATGGCATCGGATGCTTCAACCGTTCGGCCAATGCGTTCACTCACATCACTATAATTATTGTCGATGTCTTCTATATATTTAAAAACCGATGTTGCTTTATTAAGTTGACGTTTACGCTCATAGTCTAGACCTAAGTTATACAAGCTATGTAAAGCATCTGGCGTTTTAATACATTTTCTATACTTTTCATAAGCTTGATCGAGTTGACCAGCTTCATGAAAAGACTGCCCTAACGATAAATTCGCATCAGACAACTCTTGTATGACACCAGAAAAACTTTGTTCAAAGATATGTTTAATACCAATAAGTATATGCCCTATAACAAGTGCAAAGGCTGGAATCATTATCGGTAACCAGGTTGAACTTGCAATCATTGTAATAAAATGAGCGTTAATAAAACCAATAAGTAGTAAAATACTAACAACCAAGCCTGTGGTAATACGTAATTTTGGCAATAATACAATTAGGTATAAAGCTACGAATAAATAACACAAAAGTTGTATTAGTTGAGTATCCGCAAAGAAACGATATTGCTCACCATTAACGAGGCTGGATACTGTATGTGCAGTTACCAATGCGGGCGTCATAGGATTACCCAATGCCGTTGGAATAATCTTGGTATGTTGTCTTGTAGTAAGACCAACAATGACAATTTTATTACGTAAATGTTTTTGTTTAATTTGATTATTATATACATCACTTGCTGATATTATTTTAAATGCATCAGCTCCATCTTTACCTTGGTAAAAACGAGGGAAAACACGTAAGTGTTTATCGGTTGCGACTTTTTCGCCATCCATTTTTACGCCATTTTTCAAATCAACTTGAATGTCTCGCGTTGATTTGTTGCTATTTCGTATAGCCAACATCAATGAAAACGAGGGTAGGTAATGCTTTCCATATTGCAGCACTAACGGTTCGCTACGAAATGTGGATACATCACCAAAACCTAAGTCGACATGACCAATGGCGCCGACAAATCTTGCCAAGTTCTTAATTGGCGGATAAATAACACTAGCTTGTGGTACAGGACTCTCTTTCCATAAAGACTCCCACCAACCTGCCGGCTCGGGTATGTTCGCTACCTTTTTTAGCTCATAGCGCTCTAAATAGTTATTTAACGATGGTGTTCTGGCTAAATCATCCTTTCTCGAAAGTTGGTAAGGCAGTGCCAATACAACACGGCCGGCATTCCTAAAAGAATTAAAGAGCAGTTGATCGGTATCTAGATTACTTTCAGCTCGATTAAGTAATATTCGCGCACTGCGATTATAGGATTGTCTATCTTGTGAAAATAAGGTTTTGAGTTGTTGGATATACTCTAAGCCAGGTGAACTTTGTTTTTTATCAAAAGGCAAGGCTAAACCAATAACCGCGGGTTTTGCTTGAGATAAGCGTCGCACAATATCGGCAAGAATATCACGAGGCCATGGCCACGCACCTAATTCACCAAGAGAGTTATCATCAATAGCCACGACGACAACGTCGGGGCTTGCAAGTCGTGCAGATGAAAATTTCACCCCTAAATCAAATGCGGCATTATCGAAACTACGCAAAAATTCGCTGCCTGAAAACAAGTATACAATTAGTACGACAAGTAACCCAATAAACCTATCTGATTTCCAAAAAGCCGATCGCACTGTTAGTCCTTTTCAGTTACGTCTTGTCTTGCAGCAGGCACCATTTGCACTACAAACCGGCTTAAGTATCTTCCTGCCCATATTGATTCTAAATGACTCATATCGCACCTAATTATTATTGTTATTTTATCGGCATTTAAGCCTTAAACATGAATTAAATCAGCATACTATATTATATAGAATACCGCTATTTGTATGTTTATTATACAAAAAAAGCTGCATGGTTAGATTTTAACCATGCAGCCCACTTTACATCGTTTAACTTTGTTTATCTGAATTACCCTGATTAGATTTAACTGGCTCAACTTTAGCTGACTCAGATTTAGCGGGTTGACGCAATTTAATATGTAAATCACGTAGCTGGTTAGCACTTACTGCGGAAGGCGCTTGGGTTAGTAAACAGCTCGCCGATTGTGTTTTAGGGAACGCCATCACATCGCGTATTGAAGGCGCGCCAGTCATTAACATAATAAGTCGATCTAAACCAAAGGCGATACCACCGTGTGGTGGGCAACCAAATTTAAGCGCATCGAGTAAGAAACCGAATTTATCTTGTGCCTCTTCGTCACCAATGCCAAGTAATTTGAAAACAGAAGCTTGTACATCAGCTTGATGGATACGAATCGAACCACCACCCAATTCCGTACCGTTTAGCACCATATCGTAGGCACGCGATAACGTTGTGCCCGGGTTTGCTTCTAATTCAGCGATATCGTTCGTTTTTGGTGCGGTAAATGGGTGGTGTAATGCTGTCCAACGTTTGTTTGCGGTATCTTCTTCAAACATTGGAAAGTCTACAACCCACATTGGCTGCCATTCATCTGCGATTAAGCCTCTATCTTCGCCTAATTTGCAGCGTAGTGCGCCTAACGCTTCATTTACAACAGTCGCTTTATCGGCTCCAAAGAAGATTAAATCACCCGTTTCAGCCGCTGTTCGTTCTAAAATTGCAGCAACAACGTCATCAGGTAAGAACTTCAAGATTGGCGATTGGCAGCCTTCCTTACCTTGCGATAAGTCATTGACTTTTATGTATGCCAGGCCTTTCGCACCATAAATACCAACAAATTCAGTGTACTTGTCAATTTCTTTACGGCTTAGCTCACAACCTTTAGGTAAGCGCAATGCGGCAACGCGACCTTTTGGATCCTTCGCAGGGCCACTGAACACTTTAAAATCAACCGCCGACATAATGTCTTTTAAATCGACTAATTCGAGTGATATCCGTAAATCTGGCTTATCAGAGCCATATCGAAGCATGGCTTCTTCGTGGGTCATGCGTGGAAAAGGATTCGGTAAATCAACACCAATGCCTTCTTTGAAGACGTGGCGCATCATGCCTTCCATCATGGTCATTAACGTTTCTTCATCTAAAAATGAGGTTTCAATGTCTAATTGGGTAAATTCAGGTTGGCGATCAGCTCGTAAATCTTCATCACGGAAACAACGCACGATTTGGTAATACCTGTCCATACCCGACATCATCAATAGCTGTTTGAATATTTGCGGGGACTGCGGCAATGCGAAAAAGCTACCTTCGTGGGTACGACTCGGCACCAAGTAATCGCGCGCACCTTCTGGTGTAGCCTTGGTCAACATTGGTGTTTCAATATCTAAGAAACCATTTTCATCTAAAAAGCGACGAAAAAGGTTGGAAATTTTTGAGCGCAATTGCAGCCTTTTAAGCATTTCAGGACGACGTAAATCCACATAACGGTATTTTAAGCGGTGTTCCTCAGAAACATCGTTATCGTCAATTTGAAAGGGTGGTGTATCTGCATGACTGAGAATTTCTAAATCCAAGCCTAGAACTTCAACTTGGCCAGTCTTCATTTTATCGTTTTTAGTACCATCAGGGCGAAAACGTACTTTGCCTCTTACGCGTAATACAAATTCATTTCGAACACTTTCAGCACGAGCAAAAACATCTTCAATATCAGGATCATAGACAATCTGCAGTAAGCCCTCACGGTCACGTAAATCTATAAAAATAACCCCACCATGGTCACGGCGACGATGCACCCAGCCACAAACGGTGACTTCCTGATCAATCAAAGATTCGTTCACTTCACCACAATAATGGGTACGCATAAAAAGGTTCCTTTAAAAACAACGTGTTATTAAAAAATATATCTAATACTAACTGAGTAAATTCAAGTCGTCATTCCCGCGCAGGCGGGAATCCAGACAAAAATTATAGAGTCTCTTTATTGTATGTTTTAGATTCCCGCCTGCGCGGGAATGACGATAAGAGAAAACACCACTCTGTAAATATAACTATTTAGCCTTAGTCTCGCTTTTAGCCACTGGTTTGCTATCCGACTTAGCTGCTTCCTTACCGGCTAAATTCTTCTTACTTCCAGTCTTAAAATCCGTTTCATACCAACCGCCACCTTTTAGACGAAATGCCGCCGCTGAAACCAATTTTTTTAAGGCTGCTTTTTTACACTTAGGGCAATCGGTTAATGGCTCATCCGCCATCTTCTGAAGCTCGTCAAAGATATGGCCACAAGCTTCACATTCATATTCATAAATTGGCATAACGAAACAACTCCAAAATAGCCGTAAAATAAACTTTCTTGCTCCTTTAAGAGCAAGCCGCGCATTATACCTGCTTTTACCCCCTATAAACTATCCATTTAAGGTCAAATTCACTTAGAAGCCCCCATAAAACAAAGAGATACGAATGGTTACGCGTCGTTTTTGGCAGAACTAATATGAATTTAAAGGCACTACTCGAATATTGAAATTATAGGTACACTCAACGACATAATGAAACAATTAAGTTATGTTAAATGATAGATAAAAAATCAATTCTTATTACAGGTTGCTCCAGTGGCATAGGCCTCTGTACCGCACGTAGATTAAAACAAGATGGTTACCGAGTATTTGCAACCGCTCGAAAATGTCAGGATGTTGAAAAACTCAAAGCTGAAGGTTTTGAAAGCTTTCAGCTTGATTACGCGGATTCTGAGAGTATTCAATCCGCCATGCACAATATACTAGCAGCCACAGGCGGCACACTCTACGCGTTGTTTAATAATGGTGCATACGGCCAACCGGGGGCAGTTGAAGATTTAAGCCGGGAAGTATTACAACAACAATTCGAAAGCAATTTTTTTGGCTGGCATGAACTCACAAATTTAGTCTTACCGGTAATGCGAAAACAAGGCTATGGTCGCATTATTCAGAACAGCTCCATCCTCGGCATCGTCGCCATGCCTATGCGCGGTGCTTATAATGCAAGCAAATACGCCATTGAAGGTTTAAATGATACGCTGCGTTTAGAGTTACATAACACCAATATCTATGTGTCCATGATTGAGCCTGGCCCCATCGAAAGTAAATTTCGAGCTAATGCCGCGCTTTATTTTAAAAAAAATATCGATAAAAAAAATAGTTTTCACAAAAAAAGATATCAACAATTAATTGATAAACTTGAAACTGAAGGGCCTGTTGTACCCTTCACGCTTCCTTCTGATACTGTCTATGAAAAAGTTACCAAAGCTCTTACCACTAAACGACCGAAAGCACATTATTATGTGACTTTTCCAACCTATTTATTTTGTTATCTTAAACGGATACTTTCAACGCGACAGCTCGATTGGTTGCTTCGAAAAGTTTAATTCATAAAAATCAGGCATAAAAAACCCCTCCTCTGCTTCCAGAGGAGGGTTTTTTCTAACTAAGTTACTAGCTTATTCCCAAGCAGCATTCACAGATTTCACAGTCAATGCATCGCCAGCAGGACCAAACGCTGGCATACAAACAGCAATACCATTACCGGCAGCTGTATTATTGCCATCCCAGACAATACCAATCTGACCAAGCGTAGTTTGAAGAGCAGTTAAAGTACATGTGTTTGTGGCAGCTACTGCTGTACCCCCAACATATGCTAAATCTGGAGCACCTGCAATACCTTGACTGTTTGGAGCATAGTTAGATACTACCTGACCATCATGAGCACCATTCAAATAAAGCAGAACAGCAGCCTGAGTAGCCGCTCTAGATGCTGGAGTCGTTTTAACATTACGGAAGAAGTTACCTAAAGGCTGTCCTAAATTAACCGCAGTGACATCTTTTTTAATTTCATTCTTTACTTCACGGTAAGCATTTTCATAGTTAGCAATTACCTTATCTTTTTTAGCATTGTCAATATAACCGTTATACGCTGGTATCGCGATGGCCGCTAAAATACCGATAATCGCGACCACGATCATCAGCTCGATTAATGTAAAACCTGATTGAATCTTTTTCATTTTAAATCTCCTAAGTGGGTTTAGACGAAACTCAGTTACATCCTGTGTGCCACAACTCCGTTACGGTATATCGTCTAAACTTTACGTTTTAAAGACTATAAATATACGTGGCTATGCTTTGAACTTAAGTATCTAGTAAGCAGCAAGCATGCCAAGTTATTTGGGAGTCTTATTGAAAGCGTAATATATTTTACTTATCAATAAGTTATATAAATGAAGTGGATGGATATTGCGAAGTGTGGCTAAAATTAAAAAGGACGCGTCACTTTATTTAGGTCGAAATGTGACCATAATTGTCAGTATTGTCCTACAAAATTACTGGCGTAAACCAATACCATTTTTAAGCAAATACAAGCAGAACAAAAATAGCGACAAGGTAAATAGAATTATAATAATAAACGCTGTCGTTATATTGATATCCGAAATTCCTAACATACCATAGCGCATAGCATTAACCATATACAGAATCGGATTAAATAATGCGATGTTTTGCCAGAAACTACTGAGCATTTCGATTGAGAAGAAGATACCCCCTAAATACGTTAAGGGGGTTAAAACAAAGGTTGGAATGATGGATATATCGTCAAAGCTATTGGCATAAACCGCATTAACAAAACCGGCAAGCGAAAAGAGTATTGCCGTTAAGATAACAACCGCTGCGATAATAAAGCCATGTTCAAAATGTAAATCGGTAAAGAACATAGCCACGCCTGTCACAATACTACCCACTACGACAGCACGCGCAACCCCACCAACAACAAAACCTGCTAATAAAACAAAATTTGGCATTGGGGACACCAACATTTCTTCTACGTGGTGTTGGAATTTATGTCCATAAAATGAGGATACTACGTTGCCGTATGCATTAGTGATAACCGACATTAAAATAATTCCGGGTACAATATAATCGACATAGCTATAACCATCTATAGCTTTTAACTGTGAGCCGATTAAGTTACCAAAAATTAAAAAATACAAACTGGTCGTAATTACTGCCGGCACCAGTGTTTGTACCCAGATACGTGAAAAGCGTAATATTTCTTTTACGACAATAGTTTTAAAAGCAATGTATTGCTGGGAAAGTGTCATGAGTTGATGTTATTCCCTGTTACTCGCACAAATAATTCTTCTAACCGATTTGATTTATTTCGCATACTGGTTACATGAATATTTAACCGTGTTAATTCATTAAACACTTTATTAATTGTTTGCGACTTATTCACTTCAACAGTTAAGGTTGATGAATCACGCAGTGTAATATTGTACCCGTCAACGAAAGGCGCTTCTTTAACACTTTCATTTAAATCCAAAACAAAAATTTCCATTTGCAATTGAGAAAGCAACGATTTCATTGATGTGTTTTCAATAATTTCACCATTATTAATAATGGCTATATTTTTACACATTGCTTCAGCTTCTTCTAAATAATGCGTTGTCAATATTATCGTTGTGCCTTGTTTATTTATTTCTTCGAGGAACGTCCACATTGATCGGCGGTTTTCGATATCTACGCCAGCCGTCGGCTCATCTAAGATTAATAATTCAGGTTCATGCACTAAAGCGCGAGCAATCATTAAGCGTCGTTTCATGCCCCCGGAAAGTTCCCGAGCCATGTCTTTTCGTTTTTCCCACAAGCCTAATTGTTTTAACAATAACTCTGCTCGTTGAGTAGCATATTCTCTCGCAATACCATAATAACCGGCTTGGTTAACCACTATTTCAAAAACGGGTTCGAAGACATTAAAATTAAATTCTTGCGGGACTAAACCAATACAACTTTTAGCCTGGTCTTTTTGTGTATCAAGATCAAAACCATGTACGTTAACGGTACCTGATGTTTTATTGACTAAAGATGAGATGATTCCAATAGCGGTAGATTTACCCGCTCCGTTAGGCCCAAGTAAAGCAAAGAAGTCACCCTTTTCAATATCTAAACTTATGCCATTTAATGCTTTTACATTATTAGCATAGAGCTTAGATAAACTTTTAATTGATAGGGCTTTTGTCATTGTTTGCAACACTATAAATAGTTTTTGTAATCTACTTATATGGTATTTTATTATCTAATTTCAATAGCTAACTTATAAGAATAACTTAGCTACAAACTTTAATTTACCCACTGTCGTGCATTCTGGAACAAACGCATCCAGGGGCTTTCATCTGTTTTACTGGTCGTTTCAGGATAATATGAAAACTGTGATTTTCTAAAGATCCGCTCTGGGTGCGGCATCATAATTGAAAAACGTCCATCCTCATTGGTTAAACCGGTAATCCCTTCGGGTGAACCATTCGGATTATAAGGATAAGCTTCCGTTGCTACGCCTAAACTATTGGTATAACGAAGCGTCGCAAATTCACTTGCATTACTTAAAGCGGTTTCGGAATTGAATTGCGCTTGCCCTTCTCCATGCGCGACAACAATCGGCATACTTGAACCTTCCATGCCTTTGAATAAAATCGAGTTACTTTTTTGCACTTTAACCATCGTGAGTCTTGCCTCAAATTGTTCTGAGACATTACGCATAAAGTGCGGCCAATGGCTTGCACCAGGAATAAGATCTTTTAAATGCGATAACATTTGGCAACCGTTACATATACCTAAACCGAACGTATCATTTCGATTAAAGAATTCTTCAAAGCTATCCCGCGCTTGAGGATTATATAAAATTGATTTTGCCCAACCGCCGCCTGCACCAAGAACGTCGCCATATGAAAAACCACCGCAAGCAACGAGGCCTTTGAATTCATTTAAGTTAATGTTGCCATTGATTATATCGGTCATGTGTACATCTATGCTTGCAAAACCAGCTTTATCAAATGCTGCGGCCATTTCTACCTGACCGTTAACGCCTTGCTCACGTAAAATAGCCATTTTAGGTTTTGCTTGTAAATTTAAATACGGTGCAGCAACGTTACTATCAACATCAAAGTTTAAGTTAACATGTAAACCAGCGTCATCTTTTTTCAATATGGAATCAAATTCTTGTTGTGCGCAATCTGGATTATCACGCAGTGCTTGAATATGGAAACTTGTTTCAGACCAGGCACGTTGCAAGTTAACTCTGCTTTCATTAAATACGCTTGTGCCTGCCAATTTAATTTCAATAGTGTCGTTATTATTAAGTTTTGCTATTTCATGTACGCTTGCATTGGCTTTACTTAATGCGTTCATTACGGTATCAATATCGCTTGTTCTAACTTGAACAACCGCACCGAGTTCTTCATTGAATAAACTATTTAATACATCACTACCTAAAGCAGTAATATCAGCATCGATACCCACATGCCCTGCAAAAGCCATTTCAGTTAGCGTAGTAAATAAACCACCATCTGAACGGTCGTGGTAAGCAAGTAAAATACCTTGTTCGTTTAATGTTTGTATAGCATTAAAAGCAACTTTAAAGTCTGTTGGACTTTCTAAATCAGGCGATTCATTACCGAGTTGATTATAAACTTGTGCAAGAGCAGAACCACCCATACGCTGTTGACCTTGAGCAAGATCAATAAATAACAAACGTGTGTCAGCTTTATTTGTTTGAAGCTGCGGCGTTAGTGTATTACGAATATCTTTAACAGGCGCAAAGGCGGTAATAATTAATGATAACGGTGCTGTAACGGATTTATTCTTTCCATTAGTACTATCATCCCAAACCGATTTCATCGACATGGAATCTTTACCAACGGGGATACAAATATCTAACGCTGGACATAATTCCAAACCAACGGCTTGCACCGCTTCATATAAACCGGCATCTTCACCGGGGTGCCCAGCAGGCGCCATCCAGTTAGCTGATAACACAACACGTTTAAGTTCTGTAATATTACTTGCGGCTAAATTTGTTAAGGCTTCACCTATGGCCATTCGTGCAGAGGCTGCATGGTCAATTAACGCAAGTGGTGCTCGTTCACCAATGGCCATTGCTTCACCAGCAAACGTGTCAAAACTTGCTGCTGTTACCGCAACATCGGCCACCGGTACTTGCCATGGCCCCACCATTTGATCGCGGTGTATTAAACCGGTAACACTACGATCGCCAATAGTAATTAAAAAGTTTTTGCTTGCAACGGTGGGTAAACGTAAACAGCGATAGGCTGCATCTTTAATATCAATATGACTTGAATCAAATTTTTCTTGGTTAACGTTAATGCTTTTAACATCACGCAACATTTTTGGTGGTTTACCTAATAAGACATCTAAAGGCATATCTATTGGGTAATTATCAAAATGACTATCATGTAATTTTAGTTGTTGCGCTTCGGTTGCTTCACCAACGATGGCATAAGGACAACGTTCACGTGCGCAAATTTCTTCGAAGTCAGCTAATGATTCTGCATCAATCGCTAACACATAACGTTCTTGTGATTCATTACACCAAATTTCATGTGGCGCCATACCGAGTTCATCATTCGGTACATTGCGTAATTCAAAGTTAGCTCCACGCCCACTGTCATTCACTAACTCAGGTAAGGCATTAGATAAACCACCTGCACCGACATCGTGAATACTAATAATGGGGCTGTTGTCACCTTGCTGCCAGCAACGGTCGATAACTTCTTGCACTCGTCGTTCCATTTCTGGATTACCACGTTGCACCGATGCAAAATCTAAATCTTCATGGCTTTGGCCGCTAGTCATTGACGATGCTGCACCACCACCAAGTCCAATTAACATTGCAGGGCCACCCAAAACAATAATTTTTGAACCGGCAGGAATAATGCCTTTTTCAACATGCTCCGCTTTTATATTGCCCACACCGCCGGCTAACATAATAGGTTTGTGGTAACCACGTACTTCATCGCCTTCACCTGAGCTTGCTTTAACATTTTGCTCATAGGTACGGAAATAACCTAAAATATTTGGGCGGCCAAATTCGTTGTTAAATGCTGCGGCACCAATCGGTGCTTCAATCATAATATCGAGTGCGGAAACGATACGTTCTGGTTTGCCGTAATCGACTTCCCACTCTTGAAGTGCTTGCGGTAACTTTAAATTTGAAACGGAAAAACCCGCTAGACCCGCTTTTGGTTTAGAGCCGGTGCCCGTTGCGCCTTCATCACGAATTTCACCACCCGAACCGGTTGCCGCACCGGGAAAAGGCGCAATGGCGGTTGGGTGATTATGTGTTTCCACTTTCATTAAAATATGAATAGGTTCTTGGTGGTAGCTATACTCACCCGCTGTTTGGGGGAAGAAACGCCCTCCATTTGAACCCTCTACCACGGCCGAATTATCACTGTAGGCTGAAAGCACACCTTCATGGTTATGTTTATAGGTATTACGAATCATACCGAATAAAGAAAACTCTTTTTCTTTGCCATCAATAATCCAATCGGCATTAAAGATTTTATGTCGACAATGTTCTGAGTTTGCTTGCGCAAACATCATCAATTCAACATCGGTTGGGTTACGTTCTAACTTGGTAAAGTTTTCAACAAGATAATCTATTTCATCTTCGGCAAGCGCTAACCCCATTTCGGTATTTGCGTATTCAAGGGCTTGCTTACCATGCGCTAGAATATCAACGCTCTTAAACTCGGCAGGTGTTGCGTGAAAAAACAGAGATTCAGCCTGTTCAAAATCGTACATGACGGCTTCAACCATACGATCGTATAAGTTACCTGAAAGCTGTTCTAAGATTTGCTGTGAAAGTTCGTTTTTCGATTGAATATAATAAGCAACGCCACGTTCAATCCGTTTAATACTCGACAAGCCACAATTATGCGCAATATCCGTCGCTTTGGTTGACCAAGGTGAGATAGTACCCGGACGCGGTACCGCTAAAATTAAAGTGCCCGTTTGTTCGTTCGCGATAAATTTACGGTCTTCATTTAATAGGTGATTAAGCGTGGCTAAATCGGTTTCACTTAAATCCGTATCATTCTCAACGAAATAAACAAATTCAGTTGTCAGTGAGCTAACTGAAGCCTCAATGGCCTGTAAGTTTAAAAGCTGTTTTTGTAAACGAAAACTGGAAAGAGCCGAAACGCCATGAAGCTGCAACATGTGAAAATTCTCTAAAAATGAAGGCTAGAATGAGAGTTGTATAATACGCTAAAGCGTAGTCAGTCGCTAGATTACGATTAGGGCTTTTAGTTTGATTTGCTATTTGACGCTATCCACTCTGCGAATTCAATCTCGCTTATTTCACCCGCAGCTAAATTTTCAATCGTCTGAGCAGCCTCTATTTCGTTAGCAATAAGATTCAATCCATTCACTTTTAGAAAAGCAAATACAGCATAGAAGGCAATCCGCTTATTCCCATCTGAAAAACAGTGATTTTTGCAAAGCCCATAACCATACGAGGCTGCAATATCAGGAATAGTTGCATTGGGGTTATAGTGCAAAAGCTGCTCTGGCCGACTCAACGTTGCAGCAAGCTTATCGTCATAGGTAGCAATAGGTTCAAGCCCGCCATATTGTGAAATCGCGCGTTTATGTAAGTGTCGGACCGCCCTGTCCGAAAGCCATATCATTTTGCTAATCGTTTAAGCGTGTTTTTATAACGGTTATCGCACTCATCTGCAGTCTCCATAATAGCTTCAAAATCAGGATCAAATGGAGATAATGTGAGCCCATCGCTGTCTTGAGTAAGATACAAGGTATCCCCTTCTTTCACATGCAATGGATTCAAAACCTCTTTAGGCAAGATCACACCGAGCGAACTACCAATTTTACGTAATTTTAATAATGCCACGGTAACCTCCTGAGTATTAATAGCTAAACCACAACGTTATAACTTTAGTTATAACGTTGAGTATATATCAATATTCACGGAAAAACAGTAACAATATTAATGAAAAATAATTATAAGCAGCGCGGCACTACCAATGCGCCAATGTCGTTAATTCTCGCATCACTTCGTTAAGCGATGCTTCAGCGTTATCAATTAAGCACACCATATTGGCAATACTAACCACCGAAACCGCTTCGCTACGTACAATCCATGCCCCAGGTGGCGTCCATCCGTTCATTTGGGTAAACATTGATAGCTGGTCGGTATTACCCTGCACGATGCGCTTATAGTCATGGGCAAATTGCGCGAGCCCCGCTATTTGCTGCTCTTCCATCATGCCGTAACCTTCCACGAGCTCGCCATCATCTCTGAACTCACAGACCACTTGCACCCCATCTACCGCTAATAATCGTTTAATCATAAACCGTTACCCTTAAAAGTCTTTAGCTTGCAAGCGCAGCGTAAGCGGCTTCGTAATCAACGTTTCCATTAGGCATCACGACACCATATTCGTCACTCGTAACGGCTGTCCAGGCAAATCCGACTAAGGTAAAACCATTAATGGGGTAAAATCCTTTCATGCCGGTCATCGTTTCCCAACCGCGTGCTTGCATCGTGGCAATGGCCATATTCGCCACACATAAATGACTGAGTAAATCCAAAACTGATTCGGTAAGCTCGCTATCATGGCTTACTTTAAAATCGATTAATTCACCTTTTGCAGAAAACTTAAATGCGCCATCCACGCCATCTAATTCAATCAATGATTCCACACTTGCCATTTAAATACCCTCATTAAAAAATCTTTATAATTATTGCTTAAACCAATTCGCCAGTCTGTTCGCCGACATTGTCTTTCAAAAATTTCATCACATCGTTAATCGATGCTTGTGTATGATCGATAAAACAAAAAATATTACCGAATACACAAACACTGAACAATTCCCCTCTCACCATCCAACCTTGCGCAGGCGCACAGCCACATTCTGCGTTAAGCGCTTTCATCATATTGGCCTGCATATGTACGGCTAATGTTGTTGAGCGACACATTATGGATGCCATTCTGGCTTGTTCTTCACCCAACTGGCCATCGAAATGATAACGATCACCGCGGTACGAATATTCACCTGCCGCCATCACACCAGGCAAAGCGGCTAATTCACTATATATACTCATAACAAAAAACCTTTTAATATGTACGCTTGTTTTAAACCAGCCACAATAACAATGCAAGATCAAAATCGAGACCACATCTAAATTTTTATTTGACAGCAATAATCTTAACTACCATGATCGGAAAATGAATAAACAAGTAGATAAAACGATCCCCGAAAAGAATCAAATAGATAAAAACAATCTTGCAGGACCGCCCCGTCAACTTCTGGCACTTTTCTACGATGCCTGGCTTTTAGCAGCAGTTTTTATGGCGGCCTCAGCATTAACACTTCCCTTTACCGATGGAGAACCCGTTAAAGCTGGCAATCCATTTATGACAACCTATATCTTTTTTGTTTGGTATGGTTTTTATGCCTGGTTTTGGACTCATGGAGGCCAAACGCTAGGAATGCGTTCCTGGAAAATTAAACTGGTAACGGCTACTGGCGAGCCACTAAATTTATGGCATGCCTTGCTACGTTTTATAAGTGGAATGCCTGCTTGGCTTTTAATTGGTATTGGTAGTTACTTACAATTCGCAGCTCATCCAAACTTAAGCCACCCAGCAATAAATGCGTTAGCAAAACTACCTGCCAGCTTAATTATAGCCGCTGGCTGCATACTACTAATATTCGGACACATAAAAAATTCATGGCGTGAAAAGTTCAGCTCAACAAATGTTGTGCTCATATTAAAGGCTAAATCTGAAGAAGATTAAGTTTTTTGTCTGAACATCCAAAAAGCACCGACAAAAACTAACGTTGTGGGCAGTAGAGCACCAACTGCTGGATGAAAATTATAGACCAAACTCATTTGACCAAGTAAACGGTTAGCAATAAAAAAGCTCAAGCCTACTAAAAATCCTATTAGAATTTGTTGTCCGATGCTTGTACGCCTTAAAGAGCCAAGCACATAAGGCACGGCCAATAGCACCATTGCCGCTATCGTTAATGGCATAATAATTTTTGACCACAAAGCTAATTCATACTGCTTCGTTTCTAACCCATTATCTTTTAAATAATTAATATAGCCGTCCAACTTCCATATCGATAATTTACTTGGCTCAAACGTTACAATACGAACCAACTCAGGATCGAGTAGCGTTTTCCATAACATCGTTTCTAATTTTTTAATTTTGACTTCTTTAAGGCTAATATCCGTTTGTTCTATATCTCTTAGTAGCCATTGGTCATTCACAAAATCTGCTGTTTTTGCATAGAGTACTTGTTCAATTTGGTGCTCAGCATTAAGACGGTAAAGGTGAATATCAAATAACTTTCCTTCATTATTCGCACGACGAACATGAATATAGCTATTGCTATCACGTGCCCAAAGACCATATTGCGTATTCAGGCTAATATCTTTTGATAACGCTTTTACTCTCTCTAATTTAGCATACTGTAGTGCAGGAGGCGCAATAACTTCACCAAGAATAAAAGCAACGAACATCAGTAGTACCGCTGTTTTCATTATCGCAACAACAATTCTAAAGACTGACACACCCGCTGTGCGAATAACAACAAGCTCACTACTGTTTGCTAACGCGCCTAAACCCAGTATAGAACCTAACAAGGTTGCTAACGGGAAAAACTCGTAAATTTTATCGGGTAAAACAAGTAAGGTGTATTGTGCTGCCATTAATAGCGTGTAGTTAGCACTACCAATTTTATCAAATTCACCAGCAAAACCAATTAAAACAAATAGAGAACTAATAACGACAATAACCGTTACAACACTCATTGCAACAGTTCGGCCAATATAGCGCTCTAAAATCTTCATGCTACAGGCTGCTTTTTAAAAAGGTGTTTAAAGCCAGACTGTCTAAATAACATAAACAAACCAATTGAAAGCATAATGCCATGTACCCACCATAAACCAACCAAAGGTGGTATATCGCCCTTTGTTAACCAAGCTCGGGCAACGTTTAATAAATTTGTATAGGTAATATAAAGTAGCAATGCAATAGCCAATTTCGAATAGCGACCTTGACGAGGTGATGTTTTACTAAGTGGTACCGCTAACAATGCTAAAACAATACACAATATCGCAGATGAAATACGCGACTGTAACTCTGCTTGATCACCGGGTTTATTTGAATGATAAAGTACTAAGCTAGGCGTCGATTTATGTTTATAATGAATCGCGGATGCATCTCGCTCTTTAATACGAATGCCATGTTCTTCAAACTTAATAATAGAATAATTTTTTTCGTTAGCCTGACTTTCAAAACGACTGCCATTGTTTAAAACGATAAATCGATCACCTGTTTCTTTGTCTGTGTACTGTCGTCCACTTTCAGAGGAGATAATTGATAACGCATTCTCCTCACGTTGTTGTACAAATATATTACTTATTTTCGTTTTATCTTCATTCGCTTCTTGCACATAAATAACACCCACACCATCTTGTAGTTCTTTAAAGCGACCAGGAATGATACCTTTCACATCAGATTCCGATTCAACTTCGGCATATATCTGCTGTGTACGAACTTCAATCCAGGGTGCAATTACGAGTGAAATCGATGCTTGTACGATTGCGACAAATATCGCTAAACCGAGTACTGAGCGTAGAACACGGAACTTCCCCATACCACAAGCAACGAGAACAACCATTTCGCTGTCTTTATACAAGCGACTAAAGGCGAGTAAAATTCCTAGATAAAGAGACAAAGGTAAAATAAATGCAAGGGTAACGATTACTTTGTACCATAACATCGTTAAAACTGTATCAACCGTTAGAATTCCTTCAACAACTTTTGCAAAAAGGCTCGCAAGCTGACCACTAACCGCTATCATTAGCAATACAATTGCAACGCCAATCAGGGTAGTTAAAACTTCTTTAATTAAATAACGGTCAATTATCACAATTTATTTTCTACGAGTTTAAAAACGCTATAATGTTACATCTATTACGATATGATGCTCTAAAACGAGTTAATATAATCGTTGATAATACACCAGAAACAAAGCATCAGAAACTTTAAATATTGTAATCGCGATATAAGCAAAAATTGACGAAACACGTTAATATAACGTACAAGACCAATGCCCATATAAAATACATTTTTAAGCTGGGATCATACTCAACACTAAGGAGTTATAATGGATATTCGTGTAAAAAACACACAAGCCGAGTCACAAAAAACAGCCTGCATCGTGGTGGCTATCCAACAAAAAAGACAACTTAGTGCTTCAGCCAAACTCGTCGATTCAGCCTGTAACCAGCGTATTAGCAACCTAATCAAAAAAGGTGATTTTGACGGCAAATTAGCTCAAACACTGCTACTAGATAACCCTACTGGGGTTGGAGCTGAGCGAATACTACTTGTTGGTTGTGGTTCTGAAAAGAAACTCACTTTAAAGTCATTCAGAAAAATGCATAGCCATATCCTTAATGCATTGAAAAAAGCCAATATTAAAGATGTATTTATCTATACCAGTGAACTTGAAATAAAAGACGCCTCGGTTACCGATAAAATTCGACATGCCAGTGAAGCTTTGTTTGAAGCTGATTATCATTTTGACGAATTAAAAAGTACTAAGAGTAAGTCAGCTGCTTTAAAAACGATTACACTCGACATACAAAAAAAACCTGATAACACTAAGGCTAAACAAGCATTAAATACCGCTACAGCAATAGCTTCAGGTATGGACATTGCGCGTCGCCTAGGTAACTTGCCTGGCAATATTTGCACACCAACTTATTTAGCTAAACAAGCCGTAACTCAATCTAAAAGCTGTAAAAAAACCAAGGTAACGGTTCTTGGTGAAGCGGAAATGAAAAAACTTAAAATGGGTTCATTACTTTCAGTATCCGAAGGTAGCCGTCAGCCCGCCAAACTCATCGTGATCGAATACAAAGGTGGTAAAGCCAAAGACAAACCTCATGTACTTGTTGGTAAAGGTGTTACGTTTGATACTGGCGGCATCTCGCTAAAACCCGGCGCAGCGATGGACGAAATGAAGTTCGACATGTGTGGAGCCGCGGGTGTGATTGGTACCATGGCGGCCGTTTCAAAACTTCAACTGGGGATTAACGTGGTTGCTATTGTTCCAAGTGTTGAAAATATGCCTGATGGCGCGGCAACCCGCCCAGGCGATATTGTTACCAGCATGTCAGGCCAAACGATTGAAATACTCAATACGGATGCTGAAGGCCGGCTTATTCTATGTGATGCCCTCACCTATGCCGAAAAATTTAATCCAAAAACCGTTATAGATACAGCAACACTCACGGGCGCTTGTGTGGTTGCTCTCGGTAGTCATTGCAGTGGATTACTGAGTAACAACGACAAACTCGCACAAGATTTACTTGCCGCAGGTACCAGTAGCGGAGATAGAACTTGGCAATTGCCATTATGGGAAGAATACCAAGAACAGCTGAAAAGCAATTTTGCTGATATGGCCAATATTGGAGGTCGTGAAGCCGGTACAATTACCGCAGCTTGTTTCCTAGCGCGATTCACTAAGAAATATAAATGGGCACATGTTGATATTGCCGGTGTTGCCTGGAATAGTGGCGCGAGAAAAGGTGCAACAGGTCGCCCTGTTCCGTTACTTACTCAATACTTAATGAATCAAAAATAAGACTTAACGGTAGCAATCGCTCGTGACCAGCATCGATTTTTACATATCCGAATCAACCGATACTAGTATTCGCAACCTATTGGCATGCCGGTTATCAGAAAAGGCATGTCATTCGAATGTATCGGCGTTTATGCACACCCAGACCGAACAACATTGCCAGGAAATGGATAAACTTCTTTGGACGTTCAAAGAGCAAAGCTTTATTCCGCATCAACTTTACGATCAGGAAACCTCAGCAAATAGCCCCATCCTTATTGGCCATAATATCGAGCCAGAACAGAATTTTGACTTACTGATAAATCTCGATAATAAAATCCCAACCTTTTTCAGCCGCTTTAATCGTGTAATCGAAATTGTCACAAATGACGAACAGCAACGTGAATTATCAAGAAAACACTACACTTTTTATAAAGATCGGGGTTATATTATCAATACACATAATATTAAATAGTATTATGAATAGCGAAATATCCTAAAAATGACTGATAAAAAAACACAAACTAAACTATCGACAAGTGAAACGATAGACAAAGATCAAGATGATTTAATGTCTACGCTTGAATCTATCCGTGGTTTATTAGAACAGAACGAAAGTAAATTGACTGCCGCTCGCGAGAGCATAACAAATGCAAACAACCTAAATGACACCAGCACGTTGAATAAAATGAGGAGCTCAGAAGAAGAGATAGTTCCCATTCTTGATCAAATTATTGAACCCGGTACTTCATTAAATAATGATAGCCAGATTGATATTCCAGAATTAGACTCAATTGTTTCAACTGAAGAACCTCAAGAACAAGAAGATTTAAATATTGAATTATCTAGTTCAGAACCCATTCGCAGTGAAAAAACGAAAGATCATCTCGCATCGTTAACACAAAAGAATTTACTCCTTGATGCTCTGGATAGCTTCCAAATAGATTTAGAACAGTCGCTACGCGAAGACCTGATGAAAACGATGATTGGATTAGAAAAAGACTTAAAAGAAAAAATCAGCAAAAAAATTGAACAAATAAAATACGATATACTACAGTAACGATTATTTTTGATATAAAAACTAGTCTATTATCGTATGTACATACTACGCATATAACACTGTCCAGTAGGTAACCAACCAGGAATATTATAATACCGCTCTAACGTCTCTTGAATAATATCTTTTCGATATTCCTCATACTTAAAACCTTGCCCTAAAGCATAATAAAAAGTCGCTTTTTCTATTTTTAACGGTCTTATTTCCAACGTTTCAAAATATTTTTTCAAATAATCTAAGTTTTTACTATAAGACACCAATAGAATATTTTTACCATTTAACGTTCTAAAATCCGTACGCTTATCGTCTTCACGTGCATGATATGAGCCTCGTCCAAGCACAATGACATGCTTGCGTGATGTATAAGATAATAAGGCTGATTCAATATAACTATCGGTTGCAAAAATATAATCATCTCGATAATCCGATAATTTTTCTAAAATAACGTCATTTTTAATCCCATAAAGAATATCCTTGTAAGTATTTTCATTTTTCTCGAATAATTCTGGTGCAGAAATTAATATAAAAGCAAGCGCAGCTAAATGTAAAACGGAAAACCCTAAGGTAAACTTAATGCTTTTTAATAATTGTGCATAATTAAAAAGGTAACCAACTGCAATAAACATAAAAGGATAAAAACTTAACAACCAATGCAAGCCTATTTTTTTAAATAGAGATAAAACAAAAAATAATAATAACGGAATAATAAATAAACCTAGAAATACACCTAATGGTTGCCTTAAAAATTCAGAAAATTTAGTTTTTGACACTTTAAAGCTGAACCAGATAATAGGCGGCATTATTAAATAGATTAACAGCCCTAAATAAATCCCTAATGTGGACAGTGAAAATTGCGCATCCCCCGTTCGGTTAACTAAATTAAATAAATAATTATTCCAACAATTATTATAATTCCATACCAGGTTTAAAATAATAAAAGGGCTTGCGCCTAATAGAACAATAAGCACACCTAAGTAAGGTCGTATACCACGCTGATTTCTAACAAAAAACACAACGTAGAAAAAATACGCTAGTCCTAACAGCCCAGCGAAAAATTTTGAATAAAAAGCTAAACCTAGAAATAGCCCTGCAAGTAGATATTTATTAGCACTATCATTTACTTGAGCTTGATAAAAATAAAAGCCAGAAATAAACGAGAACAAAATTAAAGGTGTGTCGGTTGTAATAAGAACCGACAATAAATTTATTGGAGCAAACAAAAATAAAATAGCCGCGAGTACGGCTTTGTTTTCATCGACTGTCCGTAATAAGCGATATATCGCGATACCCATAAAGGTAAACATGAGTATACCTGGAAGCCGCAACCATAATGTGGCATCACCAAACAACAGCATTAAGCTCAAAAACCAACCCACCATCGGTGGATGGTCATAATAGCCGTAGTCTAAATTTTTTCCCCAAGTTATAAAATAGGCTTCATCGCCGGTTAATGGCAACCAATAAGCCACGGCAAATCGAATAATTAAACTCACAAAAATTGCAATATTCAACCATTGTAGTGGTTGTAGATTCGAGGTGTTTGTCATCGGAACTTTCATGGGCGAATTTTAGCATGTTCTAGAGGCCTCAATGTAGTGCAAGCCAGATGAGTCGGGTATAATTACGCAACATAAAACGCAACACCTTAACTAAAGTAGTCAAAATCCCATGGAAAAAACCTATAACCCACATGCCATTGAACAAAGCTGGTATGAAACATGGGAAAAAGATCAACATTTCGCGCCTGAAGATCCTTCAAAATCCGATGCCACACCGTATTGCATTATGATTCCACCACCAAATGTAACGGGCAGCTTGCATATGGGGCATGGTTTTAACAATACGGTAATGGATACCCTAACGCGATACCACCGAATGAAAGGCCATAATACTTTATGGCAAGCAGGTACCGACCATGCGGGTATAGCAACGCAAATGGTTGTAGAGCGCCAGCTCAAAGCCGAAGGCAAAACACGCCATGATCTTGGCCGTGAAAAATTTATCGAAAAAATCTGGGACTGGAAAGAACACTCAGGTGGTACGATTACAAAACAACTCCGCCGCATGGGCTCATCAGTTGATTGGAATCGTGAACGGTTCACGATGGACGAAGGCTTAAGCGATGCCGTAAGAGAAGTTTTTGTAAAACTCTTTGAAGACGATTTAATTTACCGCGGTAAACGTTTAGTGAACTGGGATCCAGTGCTTCACACCGCCGTTTCAGATTTAGAAGTCATTTCCGAAGAAGAAAATGGCCACCTTTGGCATATGCGTTACCCATTAACGGATGGTTCCGGCCATTTGGTTGTTGCCACCACTCGACCTGAAACCATGCTTGGCGATTCCGCCGTTGCCGTGCATCCCGATGATGAGCGCTATCAAGCTCTTATTGGTAAAACCATTACCCTACCGTTTGTTGGTCGTGAAATTCCTATTATCGCTGATGATTATGTTGACCCTGAATTTGGAACGGGTTGCGTGAAAATTACGCCCGCTCATGACTTTAACGATTATGAAATGGGCAAGCGCCACGATTTACCGCTTTATAATATTTTAACCATCAATGCTGAAATTAATGATGAAGCGCCTGAAAAATACCGAGGGTTGGATCGCTACGTTGCACGAAAACAAATCGTTGCCGATTTAAAAGAACTCGACTTGCTTGAAAAAATTGATGACCATAAATTAATGGTGCCACGAGGTGATCGTTCAGGCTCCGTAGTCGAACCTTTTTTAACCGACCAATGGTATGTAAAAATTGCGCCTCTAGCTGAGCCAGCAATTAAAGCCGTACAAGATGGTGATATTAAGTTTGTACCCGATAACTGGAAGAACACCTACTACGATTGGATGAACAATATTCAAGACTGGTGTATTAGTCGGCAAATCTGGTGGGGACACCGCATCCCTGCCTGGTATGATGAACAAGGTAAAATCTATGTTGCTCGTGATGAAGTTGAAGTTCGCGAAAAATATAAACTTGATGACAGTATCAAACTGACTCAAGATGAAGATGTTTTAGATACCTGGTTCTCTTCTGCCCTATGGCCATTCTCTACCCTTGGCTGGCCAGCAAAAGATGCTGATGCCCAAGCGATGCTAGACACATTTTATCCAACCAACGTACTTGTAACGGGTTTCGATATTATTTTCTTCTGGGTTGCTCGCATGATAATGATGGGGCTAAAGTTCACCGGTAAAGTCCCGTTCAAAGAAGTCTACATTCATGGTTTAGTGCGCGATAGTCACGGCCAGAAAATGTCAAAGTCAAAAGGCAACGTATTAGATCCGATCGATTTAATTGATGGCATCGATCTTGAGAGCCTCGTTCAAAAACGCTCAACAGGTTTAATGCAACCTGAAATGGCACCTAAGATTGAAAAACAAACACGGAAAGATTTCCCAGATGGTATTCAGGCTTATGGTACCGATGCACTGCGTTTTACATTTGCAGCTATGGCATCAACCGGTCGCGACATTAACTTCGACTTAGCACGAACCGAAGGTTATCGAAATTTTTGTAATAAAATTTGGAATGCTGCGCGTTATGTTTTAATGAATACAGAACAACATGATTGCGGTATAGATGCTAATGCAGAAATTGAACTTAGTATTGCCGATAAATGGATTATTGCAAAACTACAACAGATAGAAGCTGAAATTGAAAAAGCGGTTAGCAACTATCGTTTAGATATTATGGCTAGCACACTTTACGATTTCATTTGGAACGAATACTGCGGTTGGTATTTAGAATTATCCAAGCCCGTATTAATGGGTGATAACAGCGACGCAGCCAAACGTGGCACACGTCGAACCTTAGTTCGAGTACTAGAAACATTGTTACGACTCACACACCCTATTATGCCTTATATCACAGAAGAAATATGGCAACGTATTGCACCGCTAACGGGGATTGATACAACTGTTAATAAAACCGTTATGCGGCAAGCTTACCCAGTGGCGGATAATAGTAAAATTGATAATGCAGCCGTTGAAGAACTTGAATGGGTAAAAGAATTTATTTTAGGTGTAAGGCAAATCCGTAGCGGTAATGACATTAAACCAAGCAAAGCTTTGCCAGTATTTATTCAAAATGGTTCGGAATTAGATCGGGAACGTTTAGATAATAATAAACATTACTTAGAAGACTTAGCTAAAATTGAATCGATCACATGGCTATCAAAAGGTGATGAAGCACCTAACCCAGCGACGGCTCTGGTTGGTGAAATGAAAATACTAATCCCATTAGATGGATTAATTGATGTTGAAGCAGAAAAAGCACGCTTACAAAAAGAAATGGATAAATTATCAGGTGAAATAAAACGCACAGAAGGGAAATTGTCCAATCCTAAATTTGTCGATAAAGCGCCAGAAGCGGTTGTGAATAAAGAAAAAGAAAAACTTAATGGTTTTAAATCAACGTTAGAAAGTTTAACTGAACAATTGAAAAAAATTGAGAGTATCTAGGTTACAAGATCCTCATCGAATATATGTAATGTATTAAGATGAAGATGAATCATCAAACCTCGAAATAATGATTTCTAGCAGAGACGCATCATTTACTAGCTCTGCATTATCATCTTCATTTAATGTTTCATCAGATAATATTTTCTCAATTGTCTCCATATAATTATGGAGCGCTGCTAATATTATCACTTTTTCTTTCTCGCCGAATTCCATTACCTAACCTCTTTTTGAATAAGGTTAAAATTAGGGATGGCTGATTTAGAAAATATTTTTAAATACTCAACAAATGTCGTTAAAGGCATATCATGCATTGGACGAATCGTATAATGAATTTATCCTGTTTTTTTATTTATTCCCTTATCACGGCTCACTCTAAAGATTGATGGGATTCTTGTTCCTTTAGGTAGTTTCCACCATGTCTTCCCAAATCGTTCATTAGGTTTATTAAATAAAGATATACCTCCAGATATAGAGTCTACCCAAGTAACACCATTTTTATTGTATATTTTCAAATCATGTACTTGCTGCGCCAAACGTGGCGGCATTGTTCGAGGCTTATGCATTTGAGGATTTGACTTGCTACCATGCCGATACAAATCCACTGGTAAAAATTCAAAATAAAGCTCTTCTATAATTTGTCCCATAATTATTATCCTTAATAAAATATTTTATCAAATTGTATAAGATTAGGCCGAGAGAAATTTTTATCTTAGCCTTATCATCTAAACGAAAAACTACTCTTCGTCTTCAACCTCAACCACTGGAGCTAAACGCCAAACATTACGATAGCCTTGTGGTAACTTACGGCCACGTTGTGCACGCTCACCTTCATAGTCTTGCATATCAGATGCATCAAAAACTTTGTGTCTAGTGCCAGAGTATATAGACAAAGTATCTTCTTCATTAATTACCGTGATTGCACTTAAATATTCCGTATGGTTTTTCGCTTTAGCTGGTGGAATATTAAGTATCTTAATCCCTTTGCCTTTAGGTAATACTGGCAACTCGGAAATATGATGAATCAGCATGCTACCATCGTTAGTTGCGGCAACAACCCAGTCTGTTTCCATATCGTTAACAGGAACCGGAGGTAAAACGGTTGCCCCCTCTGGTACTTTCATTATCGATTTACCTTTTTTATTTTTGGTTATCATTTCTTCAAGTGAAATAATAAAACCAAAACCGGCATCAGTCGCGAGTAGGAATAATTGATCGGGCTCACCCGCCATCATGCCGCAGAAACTTGCACCTGGTGGTGGTGTAAAGCGTCCGGTTAATGGCTCACCTTGTCCACGCGCGGAAGGTAATGTATTTCCGAGTGTTGTATAGGTTCGTCCAGATGAATCGATAAACACAACGGGTTTATTACTCATACCAAACGCACTGGCCTGGCATTCATCCCCTGCTTTGTAGTTTAACTCAAAGGCATCGATATCATGGCTTCTTGCTGCTCGTGCTAAACCTTTCTTCGATAGAATAATGGTAATGGGTTCAGCACTAATAAGATCCGACTCATCCATCGCAACAGCAGCATCTTTTGCAACAATCTTACAACGGCGTTTATCGCCGTAACTTTCCAAAATGAATTTTAATTCATTCTTAATCAAGGTTTTTAAGCGAGATTTTGAACCTAATATCGCTTCCAATTCTTTACCTTCAGCTCGTAATTCTTTTTGCTCTGACTTGATTTTCATTTCTTCAAGGCGAGCCAACTGACGTAAGCGTGTATCTAAAATATAATTCGCTTGAACGTCATCTAACTTAAAGCGTTTGATCAGTTTTTCTTTCGGTTTTTCTTCTTTACGAATAATACGTATAACTTCATCAATATTTAAAAACGCAATCAGTGAAGCCGCTAATAAATGCAATCGTTTATTAACAATATCTAAACGATTTTCTAAACGACGTGTAACCGTTGTACTTCTAAAAGTTAACCAATTTTGTAAAATATCAAGTAATGACATTGTACCTGGTCGACCTTCCAAATCGATTAAGTTCATATTTACACGGTAAGTACGTTCAAGATCGGTTGTTGCGAATAAATGCGTCATCAACTCATCGGCATCAACGTCTTTATTCTTACGTACAACGACCAAGCGTGTTGGATTTTCGTGATCAGATTCATCACGTAAATCAACCACCATTGGTAATTTTTTTGCACGCATCTGCGAAGCAATTTGTTCCAGAATTTTTGCAGGTGATGCCTGGTGAGGTAAAGCGGTAACAATAATATCTTCGCTATCTTTTTCGTAAACAGCGCGCATACGAATGCTACCGCCACCTTTTTTATACATCGCATTAATATCTTTACGCGGCGTAATTATTTCAGCATCCGTCGGGTAGTCAGGACCTTTAATGTACTTACATAAATCACTCACTCTTGCTTTTGGATTGTCAATTAAGTGAATGGTCGCTTTTAAGACTTCAGTTAAGTTATGCGGTGGAATATCAGTTGCCATACCAACAGCAATACCGGTTGTGCCATTCATTAAAATGTTTGGCACCTGTGCAGGTAAAATAACAGGTTCGTCTAATGAGCCATCAAAATTAGGCGCCCAATCAACAGTGCCTTGTCCTAACTCACCAAGTAATAAATCAGCATAATGAGATAAACGTGATTCCGTATACCGCATCGCCGCAAACGATTTAGGATCGTCCGGTGAACCCCAGTTACCTTGCCCTTCTAATAAAGTATAGCGATAAGAAAATGGCTGAGCCATTAATACCATAGCTTCATAGCAAGCACTATCGCCATGCGGGTGGAATTTACCCAGTACATCACCAACTGTTCTTGCTGATTTTTTAAATTTCGCCGTTGCTTTTAAACCAAGTTCCGACATTGCATAAATAATACGGCGTTGTACGGGTTTTAAACCATCACCCACATGCGGCAATGCACGATCCAAAATAACGTACATGGAATAATTAAGGTAAGCTTGTTCAGTAAAGTCTCGAATAGAAAGTTGTTCTACCCCTTCATCAAAACCCGCATTAAACTCAAGATCGTCTTGTTGTTTTTTCTTTTTCGATCTTGTTTGCTTTTTCTTTTTTGCAGCCATTAAAACTAACCTATTCGTCAATAATATTTATTTGTTGTTTACAAATCGTGAACTAGACTTCTGCCATATCGCCTTTCGACTCTAACCAACTACGTCGATCTGACGAGCGTTTCTTAGCCAGTAACATATCCATCATTTGATGGGCATCGTCTTTCGAATCAATCGTTAACTGAACTAAACGACGAGTATCGGGTGACATAGTTGTTTCACGTAATTGTAATGGATTCATTTCACCCAAACCTTTGAATCGAGTTACACTCACTTTGCCTTTTTTCTTTTCCGCTTCAATGCGGTCTAAAATACCTTGTCGTTCCGCATCATCTAAGGCATAAAACATTTCTTTACCGATATCGATACGATACAACGGTGGCATAGCCACATACACATGACCTTCAGCAACTAAACTAGCAAAGTGTCTTAAAAATAAAGCACAAAGTAAGGTCGCAATATGTAAACCATCCGAGTCAGCATCCGCTAAAATAATAACTTTATCGTAACGAAGCCCTTTTAAGTTATCGACGCCGGGGTCAACACCTATTGCAACGGAGATATCATGTACTTCTTGCGATGCTAACACTTGGGTTGATTCCACTTCCCAAGTATTTAGAATTTTACCTCTAAGCGGCATAATCGCTTGAAATTCTCGGTCACGACCTTGTTTTGCTGAACCACCAGCAGAATCTCCTTCCACCAGGAACAACTCACTACGAGCTGAATCTTGTCCACTGCAATCTGCTAACTTACCTGGTAAAGCCGGCCCTTGCGTTACTTTTTTACGAATAACTTTTTTACCCGCTTTTACGCGACTTTGTGCATTCAAAATAGCAAGTTCAGCTATCTTCTCACCCATTTCAATATGTTTGCTCAGCCATACTGCAAACGCATCTTTCGTTACGCCCGATACAAACGCCGCACATTCACGAGAGGATAGGCGTTCTTTTGTTTGACCGCTAAATTGAGGATCACCTAATTTAACCGATAGAATAAAGTTTACTTTATCCCAAACATCATCCGGACTTAGCTTTAAACCTCGAGGTAATAAATTTCGCAGCTCGCAAAACTCACGTACCGCATCACTTAAGCCTGTACGTAAACCATTGACATGCGTACCACCTTGTGCAGTAGGAACAAGGTTAACGTAGCTTTCATTCACTAACACGCCAGCTTCAGGTAACCAAACTACGGCCCAATCCACAGCTTCACCATTACCTTCTAAACTTCCCATAAAGGGTTCATCAGGTAATGTTTCAGCACCGTCGATTTCATCAAGTAAATAATCTTTTAGGCCATCTTCGTAAACCCAGGTTTCTTCTTCATTAGTTTTTTCTTCGTAAAAACTAACCGTTAAACCTGGACATAAAACAGCCTTAGCACGTAATACATGACGTAAATGTTTAATTGAAAAAATAGCAGAATCAAAAAATTTCGCATCTGGCCAGAACCGAATAGTGGTTCCTGTTTCTTTTTTAGGAACTTTACCTATTACTTTAAGATTAGTTTTTTTATCACCATTGGCAAAAGCCATCTTATGATCTTTACCATCACGTCGAATGCTAACTTCTAATTTTTTTGATAACGCATTAACAACCGAAACACCGACACCATGCAAACCACCTGAAAATTGGTAGTTATCATTTGAAAATTTACCACCAGAATGTAAACGCGTAAGAATAACTTCAACACCCGGTACTTTTTCTTCTGGATGTTTATCAACAGGCATGCCTCGTCCATCATCGGTGACTTCTAATGAGCCATCTTGATAAAGCGTGACATAAATTGTTTTTGCATGACCTGCTAACGCTTCGTCGACACTATTATCGATTACTTCTTGCGCTAAATGATTAGGTCGTTCAGTTGTTGTATACATACCTGGGCGCTTACGCACAGGTTCTAAACCGGTTAATACTTCAATATCACCGGCATTGTAGGATTTTGTTGCCATATTTTCTTATACGCTGTTGATCTTAAAATGGGGCAGCTTATTATATTTTTAGCTTCGTTAATAGCCGCGAACATGTTAATTTTCAAAATATTTACTTTAGCACATAAAAAAGCCAGCGTTTGCTGGCTATTATATACAACTTAAAATGTACCTTAGACTTTGAATTTATTAACAATAGTCTGCAATTGATAAGCAAGATTGGACAATTCTTCACTGGCCGCAGAGATTTGTTGTGAACCCACTTCGGTTTCAGTTGCAACGGAGGAAAGTGTAACAATATTACCGTTAATCTCTTCGGTAACTGCTCCTTGCTGACGTACAGCTTCTGCAATTTGATTATTCATTGAGTAAACTTCAGTAATCGATTCAGAAATCTGACTTAATGACGTATCGGCTTGTGCCGCTTTTTCAACCGTTGAGCCTGCTTGGGTTTTACTATTATCCATTACTGCAACGGCATTTCTCGCACCAGTTTGCAAACGTTCAATCATATCGTGGATTTCTTGGGTAGATTGTTGTGTTCGCGTTGCCAAGCTACGTACTTCATCAGCCACAACTGCAAATCCGCGACCTTGCTCTCCCGCGCGAGCGGCCTCAATAGCCGCATTTAACGCCAATAAATTTGTTTGTTCAGCAATTCCTTGAATCACTTCAACTACCGTACCAATTTGTTCAGTATCGGATTCTAATTGCTTAATCGTTGCTGAAGCACTATCCACTTCAGTTGCCAAGCTATTAATCGCATTCATTGTTTGAGAAACGATAGTGCGGCCTTCAGAAGCTTGTTGATCGGCTTGCTGTGTTCCTGTCGCAGCAGAATCAGCATTATGTGCAACCTCTTGAGCATTACTCGACATTTCAGTCATTGCTGTTGCCACTTGATCAAGCTGTAATTTCTCTTGCGCCACATTATTACTAGATGAGAGCGCTGTGGCCGATAATTGCTCAGCCGCAGCCGCAAGTTGTGCTGTTGCATCGGTTACATTTTGAATAGTGCTATGTACCATTTCAATAATTTCATTAAACCCTTTAGATAAATCAGCAATTTCATCATTGCCCTTAACTTCGATGCGTTTCGTTAAATCTCCTTCACCTGCTGCAATTTCATGCATTGCTTCAACGGTTTCATTAATAGGATTTACTATCATTCGACTTAAGAGCCATGAACTAGCAATACCAACAATAATCCCCACAACGAGCAATGCCATAACAATCCCATTGGCTGCTATAACACTATCAAGGATGTTCTGGCCACCGACGGTAAGTGCTTCACGTTGTGTCTCAACCAATCCTTTAATATCTGTTTTAATGGATTTAACTAAAGGGCTGATTTCTGTACGCATTAAGTAGGAGTCCGTACGCCACTTGTCGCTACTATGGACAGCAATTAACTCTTTGAGGCCGTCAACATATTTTGGCCATACCTCGCTAATTTCCTCAACCGCCGTTTCTTCTTCAAAATTTAAATCTGAACCGAAATCAGCTTTAAACTTATTAAAACTATCCGTAAATCCCTGCGTATATAAATTTAGATTTGAAACCGAGCCCTCTGTACGCAAAGCCATAAAACCGCGGTTTGCAATAATGAGATTCATCCAGGTTTGACGAAGCGCAACAACTTTTACTAAAATATTTTGCCGGTCTTCTGAAACAATCATTTCAGTAAGACTGCCCAAAATAGTCACTGCGCGAGGCCCTAATTTTGCTGCTGCAATGGCAACGGCAGGTTGGTTTTCATTAAAATCTTTGGCTAAGACCGCCATTTTATCTCGATAAGCCGCAAATTTTTGAACACGTAAATCGATACGCGCAATCACAGATTTAGTCGCCGCATTTTCCTTAACTTGAGGAAGCGCTTTAATACTTGTAAAAAGTGTATTAATCGTTGCTAAAGATTCATCATAAGCTTTTAATTCAGCATCACTACCACTCAACAAATAAAAACCTAATGAAACACTGGCGGTATCAATTGCAAATTCAAGTTCCATTATTTTTAACATCATCGGTTGACTCTCATCAACCATCGATGTCACTTGTTTGTTAATTCCGACAAAATTAATAATGGCGGTGCCAGAAACAACCGCTAATATTAGCAGCATGAATATCGAAGCCGTCCAAACCTTATGACTTATCCGAAAACCAGAAAATCCAGGAAATTTTTTTAAAATTGATGAAATCATATAAATCGACCTAAAGTATGAATTACTGCTCAAAAAACGAACACTTACATCATATTTAGCGACAAGATTGGCAGATTCTTTAATAAAAAAGCACTCAGAACCCTGAAATTTTGTACTTCAGATCTGCGTTACCAATAACAAATTGGTTGATTTTTAATCAATTTGGCAGTTTAACACCCAAACGATGCGCAACTTCTTCATAAGCTTCTACAACGCCACCTAATCCCTGGCGAAAACGGTCTTTATCGAGTTTTTCTCGAGTTTCACTATCCCATAAGCGACATCCATCTGGGCTAAACTCATCACCTAAAAGAAGCTTGCCATTATAACGGCCATATTCAAGTTTATAATCGACAAGTAACATACCTGCATCAGAAAATAATTTTTTGAGTACTTCATTTACTCTCAAGGTAAGTACTTTCATTTGATCGATTTCATCTTGGCTTGCCCACCCAAATGTAATGATATGAGAATCGTTGATCATTGGATCATGTAGGGCATCATTTTTTAAGAAAAATTCAAACGTGGGCGGCACTAAGTCCATACCATCGTCAACGCCAAGGCGTCTAACAAGACTACCCGTACTGATATTTCGCACGACACACTCAATAGGTAACATCTCTAAGTGTTTAACAACGGCCTCATCATCAGACAATAGTTCTTCAAAGTGAGTTTCAATGCCTGCACTCTCAAGTTGCTGCATAATAAAAGCATTAAAATAGTTATTAACCAACCCTTTACGATCAAGCTGCTCGATTTTTTCACCATCAAAAGCTGATGTATCATTACGAAAATGCATAATAAGCTTATCTACTTCGGATGATGCATAAACTGTTTTTGCTTTACCTATAAAGCGTTGTTCTTGTCGTGTAATTGATGTCATCGTTATCTACCTAAGTTTTAAATCTGCTGCCAAGCTAAACCTTGTTCTTGGTCTGCTATGTTAATCCAACTTTCTTCCCAATCAAGTACAGCACTAAGCGCTTGCTGAGCTAGTTCCATTTGATTGTTTTTATCACTTAAATGCATTGCTGCTACATACTTTAAATTGCTTGTATCAAGCTGCGCTAGAATGTCAGCTGCTTGCTGGTTGCTTAAATGGCCTAAATCGCCAGCAACACGTTGTTTTAAAGAAAATGGATAGTCACCATTCATTAACATATCACTGTCGTGATTACACTCAAGCAATAAAGCATCACACATCGATAACTGCTCAATAATATGAGGTGTACCTTTACCAACGTCCGTTAATAAACCTAATTTATGTTCGCCATTACTAAAAACATATTGGCAAGGTTCCTTTGCATCATGTGGTACAGGATATGCCTGTATTTCGATAGAACCAATTGTAAATTTTTCTTCAGAATTAATAAAATACTGCCGACTTATATCTCCCAACGCCTCGGCTTGTGCGGTGCCTCGAGTTGACCAAATAGGGATGCCATATTTACGAGACATAGCACCCGCACCGCGAATATGATCTGAATGCTCGTGCGTTAATAAAATAGCCGCTAATTGTTCGGGCTGCTTACCGCATTGTTGTAAACGTGTAACGGTTTCCCGCATTGAAAAACCGCAATCAACCATAATGCAGGTGTTTGCAACAGATATAAGGGTTGCATTACCTTTACTACCACTACCAAGTGATGCAAATTCTAATACAGCAGACGATGTCATATAAATTAAATATTCATTTACAGCTAACGTAAGTAATCATGTAATTTCTTTAAAATAAAGTTACTTGTTTTACTTACATCTTGTTCGCCAGCTTCATTTTTTATTGAAATAATTGTTTTTGTTTCAACATCATCAACACTGAGCTGGAAAGTTGCTACCTTCAATGTTGATTCTGAGGATGATAAGATTGAAGCAAGCCAGTTTTTATCTTTTCCGTCACCCTTAATAAAATCTTCCGTTGTTTTTATATAATAGATACCTTTGCTACGGTTTCTATCTTCAACAATCAAACCCATTCGATCCAAGGCAATACTGATACGACGCCATGTTCGAGGGAATATTTCACTGACTTCAACAGTATAGAATTTTTCAGATTTGTCTTGAATAAGCTTAGCGCGTTCTGATGATTTCCCTAATGCTACGGTTTGTTTAGCACGTGCTTTACCAACACCTCTAAAGACTAAAAAGCGTTGTAACATTTCAGCTTCTAATTCAGGATCAGATTCTCGTGGTTGCCACTTAACACTAAATTCTGCCTCACTCCAGTTGCCATAAGAAACTTCTTTCAAACCTTGATGAGTAATAAATAAACGACTTGTATCGTCATCGCTGCGTTCTATTCTAACTCGATATTTATCCATTAAACCTGTCGAGAAAAGTCCACCCAACATTGATGCGAACCAACCTGTTGGTACATCAAATCGATTTTCTAACCAATTGGTTTCCATGACACCATTCACTGGCTGTTTACGAACAAAACCAAAACCAAGATCTTTAAAAAAGTTACGAGCTTGCCCCCAAATTTCGTCTGGCTTCGATTTTATTTCTAACCAGAATACACTGCCATCACGAACAAATCGAACACCAGATGAAGACAGCGGCAGAACCTTACTAGAAGAACTTGAAGCAGAGTTTGAATACAATGAATAACTCGAACCCGAATCTGAAAGTGAAGGAATACTCATCGCATTGTTTGAATCAGGAGCAACTAAATCTGGAGGGACTTCCAGAGAAGGTTCCGAAGAAGAAGTTTTAGAGGAATAAACGCCTTTATAGCCTTCATCTTTCGAAGGTGTTAATGAACATGCAGATAATCCAAAGATAAAAACACTTAAAAATACGACATTACAAATTTTTTTTACGACTAACATTTCAAACCTACAATTAATTTAGTTATATGCCAGCAGATTGCATGGCTTCTCTTAGAACGCTGTGGTATTGGTCAGATAACACAGTCATCGGTAAACGCTGGCCATGTTTAATTAAATCCATTTCGGCCAACACCCATTTAACAGGAATTGGATTCGCTTCAACAAATAAAGTTTCATGTAAACCAAGCAACGACTTATTATGTCCAGTCGCTGCCACCACATCACCAGCTAGCGCAGCCGCGCACATTTCATGCATTGCTTTCGGTGCAACATTTGCTGTTACCGAAATATCGCCTTTTGCACCTTTCAAAATAGCATCCATCGCCGTGGCATCATCACCACTGTAAACAGCAAAATCACCGTAAAGTGATGTGTCAGCACAACGTGAAAGTATATCTACCACACGATCGACATCTCCCGTTGCTTCTTTTATACCAACAATATTTGTAATTGAAGCCAATCTTTGTACTGTTTCAGGTAACATATCCACCGCGGTACGACCGGGAACATTATATAAAATTTGTGGAATATCAACCGCTTCAGCGATTGCTTTAAAATGCTGATACAAACCTTCTTGAGTGGGTTTATTATAATACGGCGTAACAAGTAAGCATGCATCTGCTCCGGCATCCGCAGCACACCGTGTTAATTGAATCGCTTCCGTCGTAGAGTTAGAGCCGGTTCCAGCAATGATAGGGATACGACCTTTCGCATAACTAATAATCTGTTTTACGACTTTACAATGTTCGGTTTCATCTAAAGTAGCCGATTCACCCGTCGTTCCCATCGCAACAATCGCATCGGTACCATTGCTAATATGGAACTCCACTAGGTTAGCCAAACATTCATCGTCGACACGACCATCCGCAAACATAGGCGTAACCAAGGCAACAATGCTTCCTTGAATTACATTTAAAGACATAATTTACTCCGATATAAACGAAAAAATTCAATCGCACATAGTACTTGTGGGCGCCGATAAACTCAAGTAAAACGACCGACTGTCACTATTCAAGAAACCCAAAGTAATCACTTAACACATTGTTAATTATGAAGTTATAAAATAAACCAATATTTCGACCGATACGCAAAAGTACAAAATAAATGATAGAAAATTTGGGCGACACAAGTTGTTGACAAAGACACCCAAAACCCTTCAAATTAGCATATGAATTTAAAAACTAGTAAACCAAAAATACCCAAAGATACTTCCACTAAAAATTTACTCGTTATATCTGCCCTAGGCCAAGATAAACCCGGCCTTGTTGCAAGCTTAACGGAAGCTATCACACAGCAACAGTGCAGCATTTGTGAATCACAAATGAGTCTACTCGGCGGTGAATTTGCCATCATTATGCTTATTGAAGGCCAATGGAATAACATAGCAAAACTTGAGCAAACTCTACCAACGTTACAAGAATCGCTTGGCATTACCCTGCAAATTAAGCACACCGAACAGCGAACCAATGCAGCCAATGCTATTCCCTACTGTGTAGAAGTTCTCGCACAAGACAACCCAGGCATCGTTCATCAAGTTACAGAGTTTTTTTATAATCGCAAAATTAACATTCACGACTTACAAACAGAAAGCTTTAATGCCGCTCACACTGGAACCAAAATGTTTGCTTTAATGATGACCATAGAAATTCCAATTAACATGCATATTCCAGGGTTACGTGAAGATTTTCTAGAGTTTAGCGATGAATTGAATCTTGATGCATTAATCGAACCCTTTAAAGGCCACTAACAATCATGCCAAAAGCTGAACTCAATAAAATTGTACCCAAATATAAACTTGCGGCAACAGGTGACCAAGAAATTTCATCCAGCTCACTTCGTGGGTCTAATATTGTGATTTATTTTTACCCTAAAGACAATACGCCAGGTTGTACTCGCGAAGGGATTGACTTTCAAGCAAACCTGGCTAAATTCAAACGACAAAATACGGTTGTTCTAGGCGTATCACGCGATAGCGTTAAAACACATGAAAATTTCAGAACCAAACAAGGTTTTAAGTTTGACTTACTGTCAGATAAAGATGAAGTTCTTTGCCAACTTTTCGATGTCATTAAAATGAAAAATATGTACGGTAAAAAAGTACGTGGTATTGAACGCAGTACTTTTTTAATTGATGACAAAGGAAAACTTAAACAAGAGTGGCGAAAAATAAAAGTTGACGGACATGTTGATGAAGTTCTTGCCGCTGTAAAAGCATTAAATAAAGGTTAACTAACCAATACAAAAGGAAATAAGTTGAAACCAACAAAACGCCTGTTTGCTCTTGATTCAAATGTGCTTATGCACGACCCTTCATCTCTCTTCCGCTTTCACGAACATGATATTTTTATACCCATGATGGTATTAGAAGAGCTTGATGCGAATAAAAAGGGCAACTCTGAAGTTGCACGTAACGCACGACAAGCCAGCCGATTTCTGAATGACTTAATTTCCACTCATGGTGAAGAAAACATTACTCAAGGGTTACCGCTAGATTTACATCCGTCTGAAAAGAGTGATTTTATTCACGGCAAAGTGTTTATTCAAACACAAGCTTTCGATTCGAGTCTTCCAGATTATTTACCTAGCCACCTACCTGACAATACCATTTTAAACACCGTAGTAGCCTTGTCTAAAACGTTATCCGATACAGCGCTTACCTTGGTATCAAAAGACATTAATATGCGCATCAAAGCAGCTGTACTCGGTATTCATTCAGAAGAGTACTTTAATGACAAGGTGTTAGAAGATGCCGATCTCTTATACACAGGCTTACATTTATTAGATGATACATTCTGGGAAAAGCATTCTAACGAAATGGATTCTTGGGCTGAAGATGGACATACTTTTTATAAAATAAAAGGGCCCGCAATAAATGACTGGACTACCAATAGCTTTGTTTATAATGACAGTAAACACAATAAAGTGAGTTATCGTGTCGTCTCTATCGAAGATGATAGTGCGGTTATCGAAACAACAAAAGATTACTCAAAGCCGAATAATTCTGTATGGGGCATTAAAGCACGAAACCAAGAACAAAATTTCGCATTAAATCTTTTAATGGATCCTGATATTGATTTTGTATCACTTATGGGTATTGCCGGCACAGGTAAAACACTATTAACACTTGCTGCAGGCTTACACCAAACAATTGAAAAAGAAATTTACAGTGAAATAATCATGACTCGAGTCACCGTGCCGGTAGCCGAAGACATTGGTTTTTTACCGGGAACTGAAGAGGAGAAAATGACTCCCTGGATGGGTGCATTGATGGATAACTTAGAAGTACTCACGCAAATAGATAAAGACACTAGCTCCGGAGGCAGTTCTTGGGCGCGCGCAGCAACAAATGATGTGCTTAGTAAACACATTAAAATTCGCTCTGTTAATTTTATGCGTGGACGAACATTTTTAAATCGCTTCATTATTATTGATGAAGCGCAAAACCTTACACCTAAACAATTAAAGACCCTCATTACCCGTGCAGGCCCGAATACTAAAGTTGTATGTTTAGGCAATGTATCGCAAATCGATACTCCCTATTTAACAGAAACAACCTCTGGACTAACCTACGTTGTGGATCGATTTAAAAACTGGCAACACAGTGGACACATCACTTTAATGCGCGGAGAACGTTCTCGTTTGGCTGATTATTCTTCTGAAGTTTTATAGTAATAAAGAACCTACCCACTAAGCGGCTCTTCGTTTCCTATTCGTGGCCATGCGGTTAATAAGGCATTAACAAGAGTAGCTAATGGAATAGCAAAGAATACTCCCCAGAAACCCCAAATTCCGCCAAACACTAAAATGCTAACAATAATAGCAACGGGATGAAGATTAACAACTTTCTGAAATAATAGAGGGACAAGAACATTACCATCAAGGGCTTGCACAACAAAATAAGCCATCATTAAATACCAAAAATCGCTGTTAACGCCCCACTGAAAATACGCAATAGCGGCAACAGGTAGTGATACAACCGTCGCGCCAATATAAGGGATCAACACGGATAAGCCAACTAATGCGCTTAATAATAACGCATACTTCAAACCAAAAATAACAAACACAATATACGTAGCAACACCGACTATTAATATCTCCCACACTTTACCGCGTACATAATTACCAATTTGTTGATCAACTTCTTCCCATACACCCGACATTAAATCACGTTGCTTTGGCAAAAATGAGAAACACCATTTGAGTATTGCATCTTTATCTTTTAGAAAAAAGAAAACCAATAAAGGCACTAATATTGCGTAAACAATAACCGTTAAAATTCCCGGTATAGATTCTAGCGTTCCCGTTAATAGTTGTTGGCCAAAACTGGCGATTTCTTTATTCACTTCATCTAATATCTCACGAATTTGGGCATCAGATACATAAGGAACATGTTCTGGAATTTGTAATAAGGCCTGCTGAGCCGCACCTAAATAGGTTGGCACTTCTTTCAAAAATTCTGTTAATTGTGACGACACCAAAGGAACAATGCCACCAAAGAAAAAAATCAAAAATGCTGTAAAGGTACTAAACACTAAAATAACAGCACGAATTCTTTTTGCATTACGTGCTTGCATAAAACGGACAACGCTTTCTAAAAGATATGCGATAACCAACGCAGCTAATGCAGGCATTAACATTTCGCCCATATAAATAATAATGGCAAAACCAAAGATAAGAATAAAGGTTAGAACAACCGCTTGTGGGTCCGATAAATAACGGTGAAACCATTCCGATAATGTTTTATACATGGTCTTCCCTTGTTTAAGGTTCTCTAATTCTTCTCAGTGGTTTGTTTCTCTACCAAGGCGGTATAAAATTTTTCAAATAAAACTTCAAGCTCGTCAATAACTTCTGTCGCGTCTTTACCTTGCAAAATATGTTGCGACATTAATCCCGAGGCTTCGTGTAAGAGATCGTCTTTATTCAACATATAATAAGTATCAGATAAACGTCGCATTGCAAGCACAACCGATTCACTATCAGGACGCGCTATTTTTTTTGGTGATAAAATTTCGTTATTAGAAGTGGGATTTTGTGCATAAAGAAAATCGCAAAAATCTAACACGCTTTTTTGCGCTTGTTCGGGCAAAGCTTGATATTGGCTTAAGAGTTTTTTTTCACTTTTGTTCAGGAGTGTATCCCTTTATATTAGAAATGTTAACGGTAACTATTTTACTGATTTACATTTTTACTGGTTTACATTTTTACTGGTGTTCGTTGCAATAATTACGAGCAAAGGTAAGTAACTCATCCATTGCACGTACTCTAAATTTTTGTTTTTGGTGTACAAACGAAAAAGGTCTAGTTAAAGGTGGATCAAGTTTCAAAGCAACTAAGGTCCCTAACTTTAATTCCTTAACAATGGTTGCACTTGATAAAACAGATACTCCCATTCCTGCTTCAACTGCACCTTTGATTGCTTCTAGCGAGCCAAGCTCCATTGATACACTTAAATCAGCATTAGTAATGCCTGCAGCATGCATGCTTTCAATCATTACCTCACGGGTACCCGAGCCCTCTTCACGGCAAATAAAGGGGTATTTAGTAATTTCAGCTAAAGAAACAACATCTTGTTTGGCTAATTTATGAGTAGGAGGAACAATTAAAACAAGTTCGTCCATACGGCACTTTTCAACAACCAAATTCTTATTACTAACTGGCGCTTCGACAACACCAAGGTCAATCATATTATTTTCAACCTGCGAAACAATACCATCGGTGTTTGCTACTTTTAAACGAATAACAACATCAGGAAATTTTTCTTTAAAATCACCTAATAATACCGGTAACATATATTCAGCAATCGTGGTGCTGGCACCGAGTATAAGCACACCGCTAATATCACCGGTTAATTCACGAACAGTATTATCCATTTCTGCATAAAGCTGAAATATTTTACCTGCACTTTCATAAACGCGGTGCCCTGCATCGGTTAGGCTAATACGGTTATGTGTTCGATCAAACAAACGCGTATTAAACTGTTCTTCCAGTTGGCGAACCTGAAACGTCACCGCTGGTTGAGTCATGTGTAATTCATCAGCTGCTTTTGTAAAGCTCAGCAAACGCGCAACTGTGTGAAAGACTTGAAGACGACGATCAGCCATGATTTGATTCCCGTACTATTGATTGTTTCTATAACGACATTGAGAAAATTTAATACGGCATATTAGCAAGGATTAACACAAACAGGAAGGGCGTAGCCTAAACCCAGCTGGGTACATTGCCTACAAATTAGGTATTTTACGGTTAGATTGAGCTTAATTCTGAGATATTGCTTCTTCGAACTGACGAATCATATAATGAGTATTAGAAGCCAGTGAGGTTAAATTTTGGCTTGTATTCAACATGTCGTTTGCTGCTGTATCTGTCGAATGGGAAATCTGATGATATTTTGCGATCATTTTATCAACCACACTTTGTTCCTTGCCGTATCGGCAAATTGATGTTGCAAGGTACAGAAAATGCTAACATCACAGCATAAAAGTTAATTCTAAAGATTAAGGTTTAAAATATGGCGCAATATATTTATACAATGAACCAAGTTGGTAAAATCGTTCCACCAAAACGAAAAATACTTGAAGATATTTCTCTGTCTTTTTTTCCGGGCGCAAAAATTGGAGTGTTGGGTTTAAATGGCTCTGGTAAGTCTTCACTACTACGTATCATGGCTGGAATTGATAAAGAGTTTGAGGGTGAGGCACGCCCTCAAGCCGGTATCAACGTCGGCTACTTACCGCAAGAGCCTGAACTTAATCCAGAAAAAGATGTGCGCGGTAATGTTGAGGAAGGTGTACAAGAAATTATCGATAAGCTAAATGAGTTTAACGATATCAGCATGAAGTTTGCCGACCCCATGTCTGATGATGAAATGAATGATTTGCTAGCCAAACAGGCTAAATTACAAGATGCCATTGATGCTGCTGGTGCTTGGGAATTAGACAGAAAACTCGATATTGCAGCCGATGCCCTTCGCCTTCCCGCTTGGGATGCAGACGTTACTACCCTGTCTGGTGGTGAGCGCCGCCGTGTCGCATTATGTCGATTGCTATTATCTAACCCTGACATGTTATTGCTCGATGAGCCCACTAACCATTTGGACGCTGAATCTGTTGCTTGGCTAGAACGATTCTTACATGATTTTACTGGCACCGTCGTGGCTGTTACGCATGATCGTTACTTTCTTGATAATGTTGCCGGTTGGATCTTAGAACTTGATCGAGGCCACGGCATTCCGTGGGAAGGAAATTATTCTTCCTGGTTAGAACAAAAAGAAGCGCGTTTAGAAACGGAGAAGAAACAAGAATCTGCTCGCGCTAAAGCGATGAAAGCTGAATTAGAGTGGGTAAAAACAGCCCCTAAAGGCCGACATGCAAAAAGTAAATCGCGTTTAGCTCGATTTGAAGAATTATCATCAAAAGAATATCAGCAACGCAGTGAAACACATGATCTATATATTCCACCCGGACCTCGATTAGGTGACCTTGTCGTTGAAGCAAAAGATATCTCTAAAGCCTTTGGCGACAAACTATTATTTGAAAATCTGAGCTTTAGTTTACCTAAGGGTGGCATCGTCGGTATTATTGGTCCGAATGGCGCGGGTAAAACCACTTTGTTTAAAATGTTTTCTGGTGAAGAAAAACCCGATAGTGGCGAATTACGAATTGGGGAAACAGTCAAAGTTGCATACGTCGATCAATCTCGAGACTCGCTCGATGGTAGTAAAACAGCATGGGAAGAAATTTCTGATGGCGCGGATAATATAACAATAGGGACTTACGTTGTTCCTTCACGTACTTATGTTGGGCGATTTAATTTTAAGGGCAGTGACCAACAGAAACGTGTTGCGGATTTATCTGGTGGTGAACGCAATCGTGTACATTTAGCAAAATTGCTGCGTAGCGGTGGTAATGTTTTATTACTCGATGAACCGACCAATGATTTGGATATCGAGACTCTTCGCGCATTAGAAGAAGCGATTCTCGACTTTCCAGGTTCTGCCGTTGTCATCTCACATGACCGTTGGTTTTTAGACAGAATCGCCACACACATCCTTGCGTATGAAGGCGACTCTAAGGTGGTTTGGTTTGAAGGCAATTATGCTGATTATGAAGCCGACCGTAAACGCCGACTCGGTGATGCCTATAAACAGCCTCACCGCATTAAGTACAAAAAAATGGATGCCTAAACTAAGGCTTAACCCGAAAATAAAGTCAGGAGTTAACCGACCATTTTTTGTACTGCACCCAATACATTTGCACCGTTAAGTAGATAATTTAGCACTATTAGCTTTTAAACTATTATTGGCCGTAACCCCCACCGTAATGAGAAGTACAGCAAGAAGTCCAAAACTAATCCAAATTTTATTACGTATACTAATTGTTGACATTGAGATTCCACCTAAGTCTGATAAACCAACGCAAAGATACTCATAGCTTTTAGAATGTTTGGCTATGAAATTTGTTGTCTGAAGAGGTTATCGACAAAAAGCAGATTTTCTGAAGAAAAAAGATTATTTCGTTTTGATAAATGCAAGCATAGAAGAAGCGTTCTAAGCGCATGAAAATATTGAATAATATAACTGTATCGCCAAACCCATCTTATTGAGTTTAAGCTGGTTTTTTGAATATTTCAGCCACAACAGTACTATTATGAAAGATTAAGCTAGCCTAACGGTAACGCCAGCTCACTGGTGAGTAGGTGTTTTGAATGTGGCTTAGATCATCATTTTCTAACTCATCGAATGGACCTTTTCCATCATTTGGTTCATCAGCAGGCAGAATATTCATCATGTACCAAACATCCATATCAAACTCATCGACATCACCATCATAGTATTGAATTTCTATTGCATCCAAGTCCCAGGCAACAACTTCAAAAACGCGTTGGTCATCATCCTGATACCACTGTCCTACAGTTGGTTCAAACGGTGTGCTCATTGCTCTTATCCTCATTTAAGTATTAAAGATACAACCTTCATCAGTAACACTAGCACTCTTTATTGGAGCATGCATGGTGAAAATAATCAGCCAATAATGTGACACTTGAGCCTTTAATTTAAGAGCAATTCATAACTTTATGAGTTTTCAATAAAAAAATGCTCCATAAAAATGGAGCATTTCTTGCTTAGTAAAAATTTTTTTTAATTTAAACTAGCAGGTGACGAAGGTTCAATCATCTTGCTACCTTCAGTGTTGATTTTCTCTTCATTCATGTGATTTTTTGAGCCATTCATTTTATCAGTAGTAGAAGAATTACTGCTCGTTTGTTCTTCTAAAATATCATTCGTTGGTTCATTAAAAGCAATGATTTCTTCAGAAATAATTTCATTAGCGCCATTTACAACAGATACTTTCCAATCACCTGACCAACCGGGCGTAAAGCTTTTCTTTGACCAAACACGCCAGCGTGGGCCACGTACTTTAAAATCGACTTCTGCTACTACTTTACCTTTAAACTCCCATCGATGTTTAGCTGTCTGTCCTGACATATCTCTAAGTTCAGTAAAATAAAATACATCGTTTGTTTTCTCAGGGACTTGTTTAATTTTGTCGACAGGCTCACGGTCGTCAATCAATGTCGTAAAAATTGAACGAGCAACTGTACCGCGTGAAAAGCCAGCCATCTCGGTCGGAGGTGCTGCTGAGTCAGATTTTGAGGGTTCACTTGCTGGTGTGCTTGCAGGTGTACTTATGGGCTCTTCACTTATATTTTCAACATTCGAATTAGAGCCAGACAAATCATTATTAATTGCCGGATCAGAATTTGATAGTGAATCTGCGGAACTGGCTAATGATAAAAACATAAGTCCTGCGGCACCAAGTAACCACTGTTTGTAAGTCGTTTTCATATTGCTTCCTCTCAATGATGAATAAACGAATAAGAATACTCCTAACAAACAACATAGTTGTGATAACAATCACATTGTGACTAAATACAAGGAAAATTCTAAGCTTGCGCTAGTAAATATTCCTCAATATTTTGAATAACACCATCAATTAAACGTTGACGAGATTTCTGACTTGCCCAAGCGATGTGGGGTGTGATGATTAAATTATCCATGAGACTATTTATTAAGGCGTGATCTTTAGTTGGGGGTTCTTGTTCCAAGACATCAAGCCCTGCACCCGCAATCTGTTTGTTTTTTAAAGCGACCAATAAATCTGCCTCATTCACAATGCCACCTCTCGCGGTATTGATTAATAATGCTGTTGGTTTCATTTGAGAAAATTCAACGCGAGTAATCATGTTATTCGTTTTCTCTGTTAGAGGGCAATGCAAACTAACGATATCGGATTTATTTAATAACTCATTTAAAGGCATCCGGTGTTCGGTGAAGCCATTACTTTTTTCAAATGATTCCGCAATCACCACGTTCATGCCAAATCCGCGAGCAACCTTTGCAACGCCTTTCCCTAACTCACCATAACCAATAATGCCTAGTGTTTGTGTCGATAAATCTGAAATGGGATAATCAAGTAAACAAAAGAATTCACTCTCACTCCATCGATGCTGCTTTATGGCTGCTTGGTATCGGTTTAGGTTTGTATTTAATGCCGTAATTAACATAAAAACATGTTGAACAACTGACGAAGTTGCATAACCTGTAACATTGCAAACTTTTATTGAATGCTCTTCTGCTGCATGTAAATCAACATTATTCATTCCGGTTGCCGAAATGCAGATTAATTTTAATTTTTTAGCCCCTAAGATAATCTCTGCATCAAGAACCACTTTATTAGTAATAATAATTTCGGCCTGAGCCACACGTTCTTTTACCTTTTCAGGTTGAGTATTTTCATATGCTTCAATATCAAGATTTAGTGATTCTAATCTTGACAGATCAATATCACCACAATCAAAACTTGCTTTATCGAGTATAACTAATCGCACATTAATCCCTGTAATAATGACATATCGTATTTACAAATGATTGCATATAAAAGACGCTAACAGTAGAATAATACGTTATGTCATCTCAAAATAAAAACACTCCACCGTCAGAATTTAATCATATTCAACCTTTTAAAACAGGTGTTTTACTTTTAAATTTAGGCACGCCAGATTCACCGACAGTATCGGCTGTACGACGTTACTTAGATGAATTTTTAAGTGACCCTCGCGTTATCGATAAACCACGTTGGCTTTGGTGGTTCATTCTACACGGTATTATATTACGCTTGCGTCCACGCCGCTCAGCGCATGCTTATCAACAAGTTTGGACTGAGCAAGGTTCTCCTTTGCTCACTATCAGTCAAAGTCAGGCAGACAAATTACAAGCTCAATTCAATACAAAGTTTCCACATGTTTTGGTTGAACTTGGTATGCGATATGGATCACCGTCGATTGATAACGCATTAAAAAAATTCAAAGATAAAAATATAAACAACCTTATTATTTTACCTTTGTATCCTCAATATTCTGCTACAACGACTGCGTCGACCTTTGATGCTGTCGCCAAGGCTTTTAAAAAATGGCGACGTTTACCAAGCCTTCATTTCGTTAGTCATTACCACGATAAACCTGAATATATTAAAACGTTAGCAAACTCAATTCGAGAAACATGGAAAACTGAAGGCCAAGCTGAAAAATTATTATTCTCTTTTCACGGACTTCCTAAAAGTTATTTAGCAGCAGGCGACCCCTATTTTTGTGAATGCCAAAAGACAGCCCGTTTATTAGCTGAAGAACTAGAGTTAGATCAAGAGCAGTGGCTGATTACCTTCCAATCACGTGTTGGACTTGAACAATGGTTAACGCCATATACTGATAAAACACTTATTGAACTCGCATCTAAAGGCATAAAAAACATTCAGGTAGCCTGCCCAGGTTTTTCAGCAGATTGCCTCGAAACACTTGAAGAAATTAACATGGAAAATCGAGATATATTTATAAAAGCAGGTGGAGAGCAGTATCACTATATTCCTGCTCTCAATGATACGCCAGAGCATATAAATATGATCGCGTCTTTGATAGAGCCCCAAATTAAATTGTGGCAAGAAGAACAAGTAGCTACTGATTTAGAGTTAACACAAAAACGTGCTAACGAAATTACTTGGTAAGATATACCTGAAAACTAAGCCAAAAAAAACGCCAACCTAAAGGTTGGCGTTTTTTTGTTCACAACTTAACGATTAGCTAGTTGCACCCAAATAATCTTTCATACCTGGATTAGACTGCATGCCAACAATATTAGGTGTATTAAATTTGCCAATTTTCGCAACTTTTTCATCACGTAAATATTCAGCAACAACATCCCAAATTGGTGCACCCGGTGCTTTCGAACCAACTGTTGCCCAGCCTGATACGGTGTATTTCTTATCCGCTTCAATAACAGTCCCGTCATCTAAGCGCATTTCAGTAATACGTTTCCCAATATTTTTATGCGGGTCAATCGTATAGTCTAAACCACCTACACGTACCATATCACCACCTTGTTGATAGTATGGGTCTGTATTAAAGATGTTATCCGCAACGTCTTCTAAAATAAGTTTAAGTTCAGAACCGGCCATTTCGCGGACATAGGTTTCAGGATACGTTAAGCACGTTTGATCCATAACATTATCCATTGTAATAACCTGCCCTTCAGGAACAGTTGTTCCCCAACGGAAACCAGGAGACAATGAAACTTGTGCACCCTTAACAACACGCAACGCATCACAGATGATTTGATCGAAGGTTCCATTAAAGTTACCACGTCGATACATAGTTGATTCGGCAACCGCTAACTCTTCAGTTAGCGTTTTAAGATACGGCTTGCGCACACTATCAATGTAGTCTTGCATCTCTTTATCAGCTTCTAGCATTTTAGAGAATACAGGCAATAAACGGTAACGGAAATCTTGTACTTTACCGTTCTTAACATCGAACTGCATAACACCTAAGAATTTACCATTTGAACCCGCATTAGTAACAAGCGTTTTACCCGTTTTATTACTAACAACCGTTGGTTGTGGAATACCGTCATGCGTATGGCCACCAAAGATTGCATCAATACCGGTTACTTGCGATGCCATTTTCAAATCAACATCCATACCGTTATGAGAAATAACAATAACTAGATCTGGTTTCTCTTTTGCTCGAACCAAATCAACAGTATTTTGCATTTCTGTTTCACGAATACCAAACGTCCAATCAGGAATAAAACGTTGTGGATTTGCAATTGGCGTGTAAGGGAAAGCCTGACCTATTACTGCTACACGTACACCGCCTAAATCTTTCATTGTATAAGGCTTAAATGCACGACCGGTTGTTTCGTTAAAACCTTCATAATCTTCAAATTTATAATCAAACGAAGCATCGTCTTTTACAAAAACGTTTTGGCAAACAAAGTCACCATTAAAATCTTTTACGTTTTTAATGATTTCAGTATCTTGGTAAGTAAATTCCCAATGCCCTGTCATGACATCTACGCCAAGTAGATTACAGGCGCCGACCATATCTTGACCACGTGTCCAATAAGCCGTACCTGAACCTTGCCATGTATCACCACCATCAATTAACAGTGATGGCCCCATCTCAGCACGTAGTTTTTTAACCAAGGTACGTAGATGCGCAAAACCACCCACGGCACCGTATTTTTTTACAGCCTTATCGTAACCAAGATAAGTAAAGGCATGCGCCTCGAGAGTATCGGGTTTAATGTTAAAATGGTTTAAAAGTTTATCACCAACTAAGTGTGGTGGTTGACCAAGGTTGCCACCAATACCAATGTTTACATTGGGTTCGCGGAAATAAATTGGATTAAGTTGGGCGTGACAATCAGTAAAATGCATAATTGTGGCATTACCAAACTTAGGTATATTGTAAATATCTTCGGGAGTTTTGCCTGCTGAACCAGATTTACTTTCTGAATCAGATTTACTGCAACCTGGTACCATACCTGCTGCTGCTGCCATACCCATTACTTGAATAAATTCGCGACGATTAATCGACATTTGGTTCTCCTCTACGGTCTTTCGCGTAGTTAACTTACCTGCTTATAATTCAGGTTTCTATACAAAATAAACTGCAAGTATGCCATAGCCGCCCAGCTTAAAAAACTCCCAATTTTACATAGGAATATTGATAAAAAGTCAGGTAATGAACAATCTATAAATTGCTATTGATTTATTTTGCACAAAAACACTATTTCTTTATATTTCACGTGATTATAGCTATCAGTACACAAAAAGCCAGAGATTATAGATAGCAAAAATGTACCTGAGCAAAGGACATGCAATCTGCAATAAACGAGGAAAATAAGTAGCAGCTAATATTCAGGAGAGTATTAGGTAGAGTTCGTGTTTAACGTAGTAAAATGGTTTCGTAACTTGGCATTTTTCCAAATTCTAACGAACATGAGTGCAAGAAAAATAACTGCATACAATACTGGCCACCAAAGATCTGCCTTAACGAGCATAAAATAATGTATCAGTACTAAAATGCCAATAAGATAGACCAATTGGTGCAACTTTTTCCAGTACCGGCCAACACGACGTTTCATACTATTTATTGATGTAATCGCTAATGGCAATAAAATAAACCATGACAACATCCCCACAGTGATAAAAGGGCGTTTTACTATATCGATCCATATTTCTTCCCAATCAAAGAACTGATCAAACCATAAGTAGGTCATTAGATGAATCGATGCATAGAAAAATACAAACAATCCCAGCATACGACGAAATTTAAGTGGCCAACTCTTCTTTAAGACAATTTTTAATGGTGTGAGAGATAATGTAATGAGTAAAAATCGAAGTGTCCACTCGCCACTCTGACGCGTTAACGCTTCAAAGGGATTCGCCCCCAAGTCATCAATATAGAGTTTATAGAACAATAAACTAATCGGGACGAGGCATAGCGTAAAAACAACAATTTTAAATAAACGCATAGTATTAACTTAAAAGTATTTCTTTAAATCCATACCTTTATACAAATGCGCGACTTGATCTGCATAACCGTTATACATCAACGTTTTACGCTTAAAGAATTCGCCAATACGACGTTCTTTACGTTGACTCCAACGAGGATGGGAGACGTCTGGATTTACGTTTGAATAAAAACCATATTCACTAGAAGCGGCACGCGTCCAACTACTTACCGGTTGTTGTTCTGTGAAGCGTAAATTCGTAATAGACTTTATACTTTTAAAACCATATTTCCACGGCACAACCAAACGGATAGGGGCGCCATTTTGGTTAGGTAAAACCTCACCATAAAGCCCTACCGCTAAAAAAACGAGAGGATTCATTGCTTCATCTATTCGTAAACCTTCGACATAAGGCCAGTCCAAAACACCTCGTTTTTGCCCTTTCATCTCTTCAGGCCGATACAATGTTGAGAACTCAATATATTTAGCTTTTGAATTTGGTTGTACTTTTTTAATTAAATCAGCAAGAGGAAAACCTAACCAGGGAACCACCATCGACCAGCGTTCCACACAGCGTAAACGATAGATCCTTTCTTCTAATGCATTCTCATTGAGGATATCTTCCAAATGATATGTTGCTGGTTTTGCAACATGGCCTTCAACTTTTATCGTCCAATCATTTGTTGTCAACGCATTCGCATTTTCAGCAGGAGCTGACTTACTCGTACCAAATTCATAAAAATTATTATACGTAGTAATATCTTTATATTTGGTTAATTCTTCTTCAATAGTATAGTTAGCATTTTTACTATGCTTTAGTGGTTTCAATCCATAACCACTGGTTACTTTCGACAAAGCATCTGCAGAATAAGTGGTTAATAAACCAGATGTAGCCAAACCTAAACCTGCATTTATTGATGATTTTAAAAATGTTCGACGCTGCTCATAAACATCTTTAGGGGTTATTTCTGATGATTTAATGTTGACTGTTTTTTTCAGTAACATAAAGTGATTGCTCCAAAATTATAACGACAAGTACTTACGTAATAGCTTAATGCTCTTAATAACCTTAGTACAATAGACAATTAAAAAGTTCGCCAGAAACAAAAATTCTTATCTAATTAATCAAGCAAATTCTAGAAGAGCTCTGGCTATTCGAGCTCTTTAGCTTTATTATCATTGACTTAAGGCAATTAATACTAAATCTTAAATATCACAATTCTATAACGAAAAATGAAATGACTGAAAAAAAAATCAACTCCACGCTCATACAAAAAAGTAAAGCTAAAAGCGAAATGCGTCAGTTTGAAATATTTAATGATAAATACATACAAGTAACAACCGATAACCTTGTTGAAGAAAAGTCGTTTAACCTTAATCTAGGTTTGTTAGAACCGTGGCCGGTACGTCATCGTAAAATTTCAATAGCCTGGTTGTCAGCTGTCATTTACTTCGCACTATGCACTGTTATTTATGTCTATTATTTAGTGACCTATATCGATGGCAATTTACTTGGCAAGCTTACGCCGTTGATTGTAGTATTTTTATTGTTAACCCTTGCATCTCTGGTTATGTTTTATTATCGCTCACCTAATGTAACTGAATTTAGAAGTCGCTATGCAGGTTGCGTATTAATTCGCTTTCTATACAACAAACCAAATGCAACTGTCTTCGAGAACTTTATTAATGAACTGCGAGCACGTATTTTAACTGCAAGCCAAAATATCAAAATGGATAAACGGCGGATGTTAGTTATTGAGCTTAAAGAATTAGATAGGTTAAAAAAAGAAGGGATAATAGATGTTAATATGTTACAAAAAGCGCATGACCGCGTTTCAAGTTTAAATTTCACGCCTTAAAAATTTAATCAACCGTCAAAACAAACTTCAACGTAAAACGTTCCTGATTCACTGCTAAAGGGCATCAGTATATTCCGCCCTTGCCCTTTGTGGATAACTTCATGGTCTTTACCTGTAACAACCACAGGTGTCGCCATACCAATATCGTATCCATTTTCTTCGAGTAAGCCTTTTGCGCCACCAACGATCATATTGGTTAACTCACCAACTAAATCCGTAACGGTGTCATTTATTTCGGTTACGGTTTCACCTAACATTTTATTCACGATTGAAAAAACAACATCAGCAGGAAAAGTAATCGCCATTGAACCGTTGATAGTATCTGTCGTCATTCCAATAATGCCTGAAACATCACCTTTTGACTTATTACCCTCTTTAATGCTTGGTTTACCGGGAGATACCTCTAACATAGCCATTGTTGATAAAACATTGGCAACCGAGGTTAAAAATGGATTTATGACATCTGCTTTCATATTAGTCCTAAAATTATCGTTAATCTCATGGTCTTATCGGCTAACAGTCAAAATGATTTAGCCGAAATACTATTTTATTTGACTGGAAATTAAGAATTTTAGTGCTAGAGGGACACAATACTTACATGCGAACCGCTTAGGCTCACATGTAAGTTATGTCTAGTAAATGCTAGTGATGACGACTTAATTTAAAGCGCCCATTTTATGCTGCAGATACTTTTTTAATATCTTTAGTAAAAACGAGTTCTTCACCTTCTTGTGTAAGTTTAACCGTATCACCGCTAATGAAATCACCTGATAAAATCGCTTGTGCCAGCGGATTTTCAACGAGTTGCTGAATCGTTCGTTTCAATGGCCGTGCACCGTATACAGGGTCAAATCCTGCCATACCTAATTTATCAAGTGCTTGCTCAGTAATATCTAGCTCAATTTGTTGCTCTGCTAATCGCGCGGCTAAAATATCAATTTGGATACGAGCAATCGCACGAATCTGTTTTTGTTGTAAAGGATGGAATACGACTGAATCATCAACACGATTTATAAATTCAGGTCTGAAATGCTGACCAACTTCTTCCATTACCGCACTTTTAATATCAGCGTAACTTACAGCTTCGTCGTTATTATTAAGAATAAGTTCCTGAATTTGCTGTGAACCTAAATTCGATGTCATCACAATAACAGTATTTCGGAAGTCCACCGTTCGGCCTTGACCATCGGTTAAGCGACCATCATCAAGTACTTGCAGTAATATATTAAACACATCGGGGTGTGCTTTTTCGACTTCGTCAAGAAGCACAACGGAATAAGGCTTGCGTCGAACGGCTTCAGTTAAATAACCACCTTCTTCATAACCAACATAACCTGGTGGCGCACCAACTAAACGTGCAACAGAATGTTTTTCCATAAACTCAGACATATCGATACGCACCATCGCATCTTCTGAATCAAATAAGAATTCTGCTAATGCTTTTGTTAGTTCTGTTTTACCCACACCCGTTGGCCCTAAAAATAAAAACGAACCATTAGGTCGATTCGGATCAGATAAACCTGCTCGAGAACGTCGAATTGCATCAGAAACAGATTTTACCGCTTCAGACTGACCGATTACGCGAGAGTGTAATTCATCTTCCATACGTAGTAATTTATCACGTTCACCTTCAAGCATTTTTGTAACAGGAATGCCTGTCCACTTTGAAACAACTTCAGCAATTTCTTCCTCCGTTACCGAGTTTCTTAACAAAGTAGTCTCTTGCATTTCAGCTTGAGCCGCCATGTCCAGTTGTTTTTCTAACTCAGGTATTTTCCCATATTGTAATTCTGACATACGTGTTAAATCACCGGCACGTTTTGCCGCATCAGAATCCAAGCGTGCACGTTCAAGTTGTTCTTTAATATGTTGAGAACCTTGCAGAGCGGCTTTTTCAGCAACCCAAATTTCTTCAAACTCAGAATATTCTTTTTCTAAACTAGAAATATCTTGTTCTAACTTATCTAATCGTAATTGTGACGCTTTATCTTTTTCTTTGGACAAGGCTTCACGTTCAATTTTTAATTGAATAATTTTTCTATCGAGTTTATCCATTGCTTCTGGCTTCGAATCAATTTCCATTCTAATACGACTCGCCGCTTCATCGATTAAATCAATGGCTTTATCAGGAAGCTGTCGATCTGAAATGTAACGATGTGATAAAGTCGCTGCTGAAACAATAGCAGGGTCGCTAATATCAACACCATGATGTACTTCGTATTTCTCTTTCAAACCTCTAAGTATCGCAATAGTGTCCTCTACTGAAGGTTCTTCAATAAGGACTTTTTGAAAGCGGCGCTCAAGTGCGGCATCTTTTTCAATGTATTGTCGGTACTCGTCTAAGGTTGTTGCACCAATGCAATGTAACTCACCACGCGCGAGCGCCGGCTTTAACATATTACCTGCATCCATTGCACCTTCGGCTTTACCAGCGCCGACCATGGTATGAATTTCATCAATAAATAAAATGACCTGACCTTCTTGTTTCGCAAGATCATTTAATACGGCTTTTAACCGTTCCTCAAAGTCACCACGAAATTTCGCACCGGCTAATAAGGCACCTAAATCTAGAGATAAAACCCGTTTGTTTTTCATTCCTTCAGGAACTTCACCATTGATAATCCGCAATGCAAGCCCTTCTGCAATAGCCGTCTTACCCACGCCAGGCTCACCAATAAGAACAGGATTATTTTTTGTACGTCGTTGTAGTACTTGTATGGCACGGCGAATTTCGTCATCACGACCAATAACAGGATCAAGCTTGCCTTGCTCGGCACGCTCGGTTAAATCAATGGTATATTTTTCGAGTGCCTGACGTTGTTCTTCAGCATTTGGATCATCAATAGTCTGACCACCACGTACTTGGTCAATCGCTTGTTCAAGTGTTTGCTTGTTAGCTCCTGCTTTCTTAAACAATTCACCTATGGCACTTGAGTCATCCACGCAAGCCAATACAAAAAGTTCACTAGCAATGTATTGATCTTTTCGTTGTTGTGCGATTTTATCGGTTAAATTTAAAAGACGAGATAAATCATTTGATAGATGTACTTCACCCGTAGCATCACCAATGGTGGGTAAGCTATCCAATGCTTCGCCAAGTTGCGACCGCAACAAATTAATATTAACACCGCTTTGCATTAACAAATGGCGAACACTGCCGCCTTCCTGGTCAATCAGTGCAGTAACTAAATGCGCAGGTTCTATATAGGCATGGTCACGCCCAACTGCCAGGCTTTGTGCATCGGCAATTGCAACTTGAAATTTACTTGTTAATTTATCCATTCTCATCAGTGAAAACCTCTAACCTACTAAATTAATTTTAAAAAATGTTTGTCTTACGTTTAATAAGGTCATTTGAGTAAATTTCAAGTCTGTAAAAATAATTAACAATCAAAAAAAGTGAAAAAACTAAAGTTTAATCTAACGAAAATTTCACGTCTGGATAAGGATACAAGCTATCAAGCGGCAAACTCGTACCCGGATTCAACACTAAGCGTACATGCTCACGTTTAAATTCACGCGCATGTCGCAAACCACATGAGTGCGCCAACACATCCACCTCATGATTGACCCAATGTGCATACTGTTCAACTCGCGTTGCTTTATCTGAAACAACTAAGCCTCGTTGCATGTGTTTATTATGCGTTGTAATGCCCGTTGGACAGGTATCCATATGGCATTGCATGGATTGAATACAGCCCAAAGAAAACATAAAACCACGTGCACTAACAATAAAATCCGCCCCCATACAAAGTGCCCACGCAACCTTAGCTGAGTGAACAAGTTTGCCAGAGGCAATAACTTTAATGCGGTCTTTTAAGTCATATTCAATTAAAGTATCAACCAAAATAGGTAGTGATTCATTTAAAGGTAACCCAACATGGTCAGCTAGTAGTTGTGGTGCTGCCCCGGTTCCCCCATCACCTCCATCAACCGTGATAAAATCAGGCGCATAATCACGTCCTCGTCGATGAATGGCTTCACAGATATCACGTACCGGTTGCTCAGAACCTATCACCGCCTTATAACCGACCGGCCGGCCGGTCACGTCTCGAATATGGTTAATCATATCCAGCAAATCATCAGGCGATTTAATTTCTTTATGTCTATTTGGGCTGCTTGATACCTTGCCAATAGGAATGCCACGAATATCAGCAATCTCTTTCGTTACTTTCGCCGCAGGTAAAACACCACCTCGCCCAGGCTTTGCACCTTGTGACATTTTAATCTCAAACGCCTTCACATGTTTGCCAACCTCGCGCAATCTCTCATCACTTAATTGACCATGTTCATCTCTTACACCATATTTAGCAGTGCCAACTTGGAAAATAATGTCGCAATCACCTTCTAAGTGATACGGCGATAAACCACCCTCACCGGTATTCATCCAAATACCACTTTGACTGGCACCTTTCGATAATGCTCTTACCGCAGCAGATGAAATTGCGCCGTAACTCATGCCCGAGATATTAAAGAGAGATTTAGCTTCAAAGGGTTTTTCGCATTGTTCGCCAATAATAACAGAGGGGATGGGAGTGTATTCCTCTTCTAATAAAGGATAGGCAGCGGAAACAAATATAACCGAGCCGGTTTCTTTTAAATCGTTTGTTGAACCAAAACCCAGTAAGCCGCCTAAACCTTTTGACGTACGGTAGACCCACGCACGTGTGGCACGGTTAAAAGGCATTTCTTGACGATCATGCGAAAAAAAGTACTGCCGAAAATATTCACCCAGTTTTTCAAAGCGATACCGCATCCTTCCAATAATCGGGAAATTACGACGTACTGTATGCGTTGTTTGGGTAATATCCTGGATGTACATGACGACGAGCCAAAGTACGACACCTCCAAAAATAGCCAGAGCTATTGCCCAGCCCCAATGTGCTAACCAATCCATGTTCCACTCCTGTGACAATATATTGTTGGTTTTTCAACCTTTTATGTCGGCCAGAGTAGAAATTAGTTTAATTTTAGAGAGGGAGGACTAACTGAAAATGTGAGAGTAAAGCTAATGTAATTGCGAATGTGCCAAATAGATAATCACGACACCGGCACAAATTAGCAGCATTTGCTGAATGCCGACCGATAACTGCGTGCGTTTATGTAAACCGGGAATTAAATCCGCTACCGCAATATAAATAAAGCTCGAAGCCGCTATTGCCAATACATAGGGTAAATAGGCTTCTAAATTCGACAAACTGTAATAAGCTAACAATGCGCCAACAACTGTTGCAAGGCTTGCAAAAACATTAAATATCAATGCCTTACGCCGTGAAAAACCACTATTGAGCAATACAGCAAAGTCACCCACTTCTTGCGGTATTTCATGTGTCGCGACCGCTAGGCTGGTGACAATACCCAGGTGAATATCCGTCATAAATGCAGCGGCAATCAATACACCATCGATAAAATTATGAATTCCATCACCAATAAGTATCAAGGTACCCGCAGCTTTATCTGAATGATCTAAGTGCTCAGGGTGCGCTTCACAGTGATCCGAGTGACAATGCCGCCATATCACTAATTTTTCCATCACAAAAAAAGCAAGCAAACCTAACAAAATGGTCATCCCTAAATGGTGTACATCGAGCTTATAGGCGCCTTCAAGGCTATGAGGAATTAAAGCAAGAAAAGCTGCGCCTAACAAAGCGCCGATAGCAAAACTCACTAAATGTGGAATCAACCGAGAACGAAAGTTTTCGGGCAAGATTAAAAAGGTGGAGGCGGCGATAACGCTCAACAAACCACCTAGCAAACTAAATAAAATTATCCAGACTAATAAACTCATGCGTTAAAAACATCACTCAGTTGAAAAATAAGAAAGCGAGGCATTTTAACGGATTTTGAGAGAGATTATCGAATTATTATCTCAGGGATTCAATTAAGGCATATCTTTTATTACGCACTTTTAAGTATGTAATAAGTTTCGCACAAGCTGCTTGTTACCAAACAAACCCTTTTTAAGAAAGAGTCTATTTATTACTAAGAGTTTGGTTAATGATCGTAAGTAATTTTTCTAAATCAATCGGTTTTCCAAGGTAGTCTATAAATCCTGCCTCTTTACCTTTCGTTATATCATCAGGCATTGTATTCGCACTAACCGCCACTACAGGAATATTTTTCGTATTTTTATTTTTTCTCAGATGCGCTAAAACTTCATAGCCATCCATGTCAGGCATTTTAATATCTAACAAGATTAAATCAGGCCGATGCTCATTTGCCATTTCTACTCCCACATCCGATTTAGTTGCCGATATATAAGAATACTTATCTTTATAGGCATTAAATAAATATTCAAGTAATGAAACATTCGTTGGATTATCGTCAATATATAATATGGTAGTTTTATTATTTTCTGAACTCGTACTTTTAACACTCTCTTGCTCATCGCTTGATAGCTTTACGCTAGTGCCTTTAACGCTTTCACTGGCTACCAGTTCTAACTCTAGCCAAAATTGACTACCTTTCCCTAACTCACTATCGACACCAACGGTACCCCCCATTAATTCAGTCAACTTTTTACTTATAGATAAGCCAATGCCCGTTCCTTGGATGTTTGTATTTTCCGCTTCAAGCCTTTCGAATGGTTTAAATAATGCTTGCTGTTGTTTTTCCGTTAATCCTTCACCTGTGTCGCTTACTGTTATTCTTAAAACATTCAAACCTTTTTCACTCTTAGTAAAAGAAAGATTTACCTCTCCTTCATGCTTATTATATTTAATCGCATTTGATAGATAGTTAAGGAGAACTTGCTTTAGACGAAGTGCATCACACAGCAGTATGTAATTCTTCGCTGAATCAAAATTAAGTTCAATTTTATTTCTATCCGCGAGTGGTAGCGTTAATTTATAACACTCATCAACAACATCTTGTAGGTTAACCTCCGCTGTATTTATAACAACCCTTCCTGATTCTATTCGAGCATGGTCAAGCATATCGTTAATCAAACTGAGGACATGTTCCCCGCCATATTTTATTTGAGTAACCGAGTTTAGTTGTTTTTCTGTTAACGCGCCTTTATCCATCATTAATAACTGAGAAAAACCTAAGACGGCATTTAAGGGTGTTCTTAACTCATGGCTCATTGATGATATAAACTCTGATTTAGCTTTGTTTGCTCGCTCCGCTTCCTGTTTTGCTTGCTTTAACTTGTCTCTGCTTTTTTTTATTTGAGTAATATCTCTTATCGCCGCATATATAACGGTATGGCCATTAAGCTCTCCACAGCGAGAAAGCATTCGCCCGGTGAAAATAGATCCATCTTTTCTTACACACTCAATTTCATATGACTCATCAGGCCCATCACTTGCATTTTTTTGTGCAATATCGATTGATTCCTGAGTAAACAATGTTGACATAAAATGCATGCCGATTAAATCGGTTTTTGTATAACCAAACATTTTTGAAGCATTGTCATTCGCTTTAATAATTGCACCATTATCATGAATAATAATACCTTCAAAAGAGGCATTTACCAAAGTACGAAAATTATTTTTACTTTCTTCAAGGTCTAATTGTGCCTGTTTTTCTTTAGATAAATCGTGCACAACAGCAATAAAATATTTTCCCTCATTATCTGTATATTCACTAATAGCGATATAGAGTGGAAAAGTATGCCCATCTTTATGTAATCCATTGACATCTCGACCTACGCCTATAATTTTCGAGCTATGATTTACGTTATACCTTTTTATATAGCTATCATGTTTTTCACTATATGATTTGGGTACAAGTATACTTATATTCTGTTTAATAACCTCTTCTTGCTTATAGCCAAATAATAATTCTGCTTTTTTATTAAAAGAGGTAATAATACCTCTTTCATTTGTTGTAAGGATACCATCAGCAGCTTGACTGAAAATCGCACGGTATTTACTTTCTGATGCTGATAACTTTGCTTGGGCATAGACTTGTTCACTGATATCTTCAACAGTCGACCAAATATAATCATCACCATTAATATGCACGATCGAGCCTTTCAATCTAACGGGCACACGATAACCATCGGCATGAAGATATTCTTTCTCATATGGGCCGTAATGTCCGTTCATTTCTAACAATGCTAATTGAGTCCGTTCTTGTTCTACATAATCTCCCGGCGTAATATCCCAGTAACTTAAAGATTTTATTTCATCTATACCACGCCCAATGATATTGGCATATTGCTGATTAAAATCAATGAACATCCCATTCATATCACATAAAACCAAACCACTAACCGATTCATTAATTAAGGTTTGATTGTATTCTTGACTCTGTTTTAAGTCGCGTTCAACATCTCGACGATTTTGCACACTAGCAGTAAAAACTAATACCATTGTTGTTATTGATAACACAAATGTCTGCAGCTCAATCAATGCAGTATCGATATCTACTTCATAAAATGGACCATGGCCTATTGCTGTAATAACAACCATAATAGCCGTAACTAAAAAAATTAAAGAAAAAGTAATATGGGAACGAAATCTAAAAATAGACCATAAAAATATTGGCATCATTAAAAATAAAATAACAACAAGAGTATAGAGCGAAGCAGAAACAATAAAGAAGCAGAAACCAAACGCACACAATAAAACAAAAAGACTCAGCAACTCGATTGTTTTATTTCGTGAACACCAACGCCAATCTTTCCAATCTCGCCAAGTTAAAAGTAGAGGCGCTAATATAATAATACCCACCGCATCGCCAACAAACCAAGTTATTAATCTATTGAAATAATTTTGCCCTTCGATAAAGCCTGTAAGGGCAAGGCCGCTTACGCCAAAGACCGCACTAATACCACTACCCAGTATCACGCCATAGAGTATAAATTTAACCGTACCAAGAGAAGACCTAAATAGGTCGGCCACTGGAATGCTTCGTTTAATTAAAAATGCTCCAACCACGGCACATAATGAATCGCCAATACCATTAAACACCCCGGAGAAAACAGCAGCGCCTACATTATTCCAGGTATTAAAATCTAAGTAAGCCCAGACGTTTCCAACAAAAGCGCCAATAAATATACCTGGCCAGATAGAATAGCCTCGAAGTAAAACAACCACTAAGATAATACCTGACGGTAGCCAAATGGGGGTTATATTTCCTGGGGGAATTGCGAGCGCTTGCCCTAAACGCGCGGTTAATACATAAATAACAGCTAAACCAAGCAGTTCAAATATACGGTAGTAAGGCTTACCTTGTGAATCTGGATGCATTAAAATTTAACGATGCTATCGACTTACTAGTTTAACAATGTCCGTTTTAATACTTTCAAACTTTGAAGCTATACCTGCTCCTTGCTGTAAATTTTCGTGTGTTTTATTCTCGCAAATTTCCATAATTTCTTTTACATTATCTTCTTGATATTCCGTTAATCCAAAGGTCCCGAAAGATTTATCCAGTGCCGAGAGCATTTCTTGCAATGCTGAGATAGTGTTCTCTTGAGTTGATTTAAAAACCGCGATGACATCATTCAACGATTCACTAATTTTACTAATCCCGCTTTCTTTTTTAGACTGTATGCTTCTTAATGTTAATGTATCTATTTTTTCTTCAATAATATCGCAAAGATTTGTTAAAATATCTTTGTACATGCCATATTTTTCTTCATCTTCTACTGGCATGTTTTTAATTAATAATGAAAAAGTTTTGTAATTAATTAATGTACGCTGACCAAAATCTATTACTCTACCTTTATCACGCGACATTTCTAAAATATTCTCTTCGATAGGTGCTGCCATTCCTTTATGTGAATACGTTTCAACCCCAAGTTCAGTATGCACTTGAAAAATAACGTGTAATTCAAATTGCTGCATAAATTTGAATATATTTAACGATATATCATGATAAGTAAAAACACTTAAACTATCTTTTACAAACTCAATGATTAAACCAAGATGACTTGCGTAAGAAAGAGCATTCTTAGCAACATTATTAGACTCCGCTAATTGCTTGCTTAATGCTCGGTTAGTATTACGTATTGCGATAACACGATTAATTTTAGATAATATTTCATCGACTTGTATTGGCTTTTTAACATAGTCATCTGCGCCAGCATCATAGCCTTTAATTTCTTCTTCAAGGTCAACTAAGCCTGATACAAATACAAAAGGTATCTCTGAATAATCATTGAGTTCTTTCACTTTGGTACAAAACTGATAACCATCCATATTTGGCATTTTAATATCGGAGAGGATGACATCGATTGTGTCTCCACTTTTTTCAAGATGAGCCAAACCCTCCTCGGCACTAGAAGCAACTAATGTAGTAAAACCTTGTTTTGAAAATAGCTCTTCGTAAAAGGTTGTAATTTCAGGGGTATCGTCAACCGCTAGAATAACAAACATAAAAAGTCCTTACTTTATACATATCCCAAAAATACCATTTCGGGAGTAATGGCCTACTAATTATGTGTATACTGTCGGCAGCCCATAATATACCTTTAGAAAACATTACAAATTGTTGGTTTTTATACGTTTAATACTTAACTGGGGAGGCAAAAAATCACGACAACCAAAGCATGCTTGCCATTCGCCCTGTATTCACACCATCACGCCGATAAGAATAAAATCGCCGTTCATCCTTGAAAGTACAAAAATCGGGGGATATTACTTGCTTAGACTCTAAACCACATTCAATTAACTGCAATTGAGCAGCATAGGTAATATTTAAGAAATAATGGCTGGTTTCATTGGGACTAAACGCTTTACTCAAAATAGGGTCTTGTTGAATAAAAGCTGTTTTTACTTCTTCACCAACCTCGTAGGATTTTCCACTAATCGCTGGGCCAATCCATACTTGTAAATCCTTTAAATTCCCCCCCAGATCCTTCTCATAAATCGACAATGTGTTTTTCAAAATGCCATTAGCAATGCCTTTCCAACCAGCATGCACTGCGGCTACCCATGTCGCATGTTTATTGCAAAGTAGAATAGGTAAGCAGTCTGCCGTCATCACACAACAAACGGTATTTTTTTCAGTCGTATAGGCTGCATCTGCTTTAAAATGCTGTTGTTGATTTTCTGCTGTTAACCGAACAATTGTATTACTATGCACTTGCTCAAGCCAAATTGGCTCATTAGGCAAAGCATAATGTTGTTTTAATAGCTCGCGATTTTTTTTTACGTTGCTTAAATTATCATTAACATGGGTTGCTAAATTTAAACTATTCCATGGGGCTTGACTCACTCCGCCTTGTCGAGTCGTGCTTAATGCTTGAATATTTTTTGGAACAGTCCAATTGGGTCTAATGATTTGCAGTGCCGTTTTGTTAACGTTCATTTCTCTTCGAGGTTCGATAATAATTGCACAATATCGTCAGCAAGCGGCGCTTGCCAACTCATTTCTTCTTTTGTAATAGGATGTTGTAAGGTGAGTTGATGTGCATGCAATGCCTGACGTTTAAATTGTTGAATTGCCGTGCGCAAGTTTTCGCTACACTGCTTGGGAATTCTAATCCGACCGCCGTATACATGGTCACCCACGATTGGCGAATGAATATGCGCCATATGTACGCGAATTTGGTGGGTTCGGCCTGTTTCTAACTTTACATCTAGCAAGGTATAAGCATGATAACGCTGTCTAATTCGATAATGCGTAACGGCATGCTTTCCCGCACTATCTAAATCACCTAAAACGGCCATCCGCTTACGATCAACTTTATGCCGGCCAATAGGCGCATCAACCGTACCACCCGCGGTTGTTTCACCATACACCAGCGCTATATATTCACGCGATATTTCACGTGCCTGTAAACTTTCAACAAGTGAACTATGGGCACTTAAGGTCTTAGCAACAATCATAATGCCTGAGGTGTCTTTATCTAACCGATGTACAACCCCTGCCCGAGGTAGGTTCACGGCATTAGGAACATGGTGCAACAGAGCATTACAAAGTGTACCTGAAGCATGCCCAGGAGCAGGATGAATAACCAATCCAACCGGCTTATTGATAACGATAATATCGTCATCTTCATATAAAATATTTAAGGGAATATCTTCAGGTTGCCAAACAACTTCGATATCGGCCTCCACCTGCATAACAATATTTTCCCCTAAATAAACTTTATCCTTGGATTTCCGTTGTTGAGCCTCAACAGTAACGCGACCGGCTTTAACCCACTGCTGTAACCTCGCACGTGAATAATCATTAAATAATAGGCTTAAAGCTTGGTCTAGCCGTTTACCTGCAACAGATTCGGTAACTGTCGCGGTAAGTGTTTCGGATTCTTGTGTCATAAATGAGTGCTATCGTTATCGTTTTATATAATAGTGTCTGTGAAGGCATTTAATCTGCCGCGCCAGAAGAGTATACTGCGAACTCGCACTAACGTCATAAACATTAACTAGAAGTACATAGACATGATGAAATCACCAAATTGGCTCCATAATCTCCCAAACATAATAGTAATATTTGCCATGCTACTTTTATTACAGGCTTGTTCTAGCGTAGAAGGTCCAGAATTAGCCGATGATGTTTCCGCTGCGGAAATTTATAAAGAAGCTAAAGACCACTTAGATTCGGCAAATTATGAAGATGCAATTAAGCTCTACGAGCAAATAGAGTCTCGTTACCCATATGGCAAATATGCCCAGCGAGCTCAACTCGAAATTGCTTATGCCTATTATAAGGATAACGAACCAGAAACGGCCATTTTATCGGCTGATCGTTTTATTAAACTGCATCCAAATCACCCAAATGTTGACTATGCCTATTATCTTAAGGGGTTAGCAGCTTTTGATGTGAATAGCTCATTCTTTAGTAATTTGTTTAATCAAGATGAAGCAGAACGCGATCCGAAAGCGGCTCGACAAGCCTTTAAATACTTCGCAACATTAGTGAAACGCTTTCCTAAAAGCCAATATAGGAATGACTCCATAAAAAGAATGAAGTTATTACGCGATAATCTATCAAAGTACGAAGTTTTTGTTGCGAAATACTATATGAAACGTAATGCGTATTTAGCTGCCGTCAATCGAGCAAAATATGTTTTAGAATATTACCCAAAAACCAAATCCGTTCCTGACGCACTTGCGTTAATGGTGGAAGGCTACCGTAAATTAGGCTTAAAAGATCTAGAAAAAGATGCTATGCGAGTACTACAACTAAATCACCCTAACCATAAAGCGACTTCCAGGGTGCTGCAATAAAAAGAGCTAACGAATTGAATCTAAATGGTTAATATTTAACCATTTAGATTGCATCACCATCGGTTTCACCCGTTCGAATACGGATTATTTTTTCAACATTTGTAACAAAGATTTTACCGTCACCAATTTTTCCAGTACGTGCTGCATTTGTAATAGCTTCAATACAACTATCCACTAAATCTTCGCTTACTACAACATCGAGCTTCATTTTTGGAAGAAAATCAATAACATATTCAGCGCCACGATATAACTCGGTATGGCCTTTTTGTCTGCCAAAACCTTTAACTTCAATCGCTGTCATTCCCGTTACGCCAATTTCAGATAGTGCCTGACGAACATCATCTAACTTAAAAGGTTTTATTATTGCTTCAATTTTTTTCATGCTCTCTATCCTTCAACCGATTGTGGGTTTAAACCCGCATATTATTATATTTGGAGATTAACTGTATTTATAGACAATTACCACTGTTAAAATATCCACTTCAGTAGACCATACGCATAATACTGTCTCGCAACTTCGCATCAATTTTGGCAAAATGTACTTCTCAACTTCCAATGTATCCGGAAAATAATGAATACAAAATTACAAACTAAAAGCATAACCCAGGAACAAAAAATACGTGCTGAAATGAAAGTATTGGCAACGATCAATCCAGACGATGAAATTGAACGGCGAGTTAATTTCATAAAACAAACTTTAATTAATTCTGGTTTGCGATGCTTAATTCTAGGTATCAGTGGTGGTATTGATTCATGTACTTGCGGACGCCTAGCGCAAATGGCTATCAATGAATTAAACCAAGAGCTTAAAGAAAATAACCATTATCAATTTATTGCGATTAGACTGCCGTTTGATATTCAAGCTGATGAAATTGATGCCCAACTTTCCCTCGATTTTATTCAAGCCAGTCAAAATTTAACGCTCAATGTGAAAGCGGCAACCGAAGGTTTACATACTAATACCCTTCAGGCGTTAAAAGAAAACGGCATATTACCCAACAACGAGACATTACTTGATTTTGCAAAAGGCAACGTAAAAGCACGAATGCGTATGGCAGCACAATATGAAGTTGCGGGAATTCTTTCAGGTTTGGTAATAGGCACCGATCATTCCGCTGAGAACATCACTGGCTTTTTTACTAAATTCGGAGACGGTGCGTGTGATCTTGCTCCATTATTTGGCTTAAATAAAAGACAGGTGAGACTGCTTGCTAGCACGCTTGGAGCTCCTCAGTCACTCATAGACAAAACACCAACTGCTGACCTTGAATCATTAGCTCCGGGAAAATCTGACGAACAAGCATTAGGTGTTAGTTATGACCAAATCGATGACTTTCTTGAAGGAAAAACTGTAGATGATAAGGTTAAGCAACGAATACTAAAAATTTACACTAGCACCCAACATAAACGACAAGAGATTTTGACTATTTACAGCTAAAACACCAAATCTGAATATTCTTCTAATCGATTTAATCATTCCTTTACTGGCCTTATACTCAACATAACGCTATGATTAATAAAACAATACTTATATAAACTTATTATGAATCTCATTCGCCTTCTCGTCATCGTTGCCATTGTTTGGTTAGCATATCGAATTTTCCAAAACTGGAAAGTAAAAAACGAACAAGCCGCTCGCAAGATTAGAAAAGATGCACCTATCAAAAATATGGTGCAATGTGCCAAATGTGGTGTACATTTACCTGAACAAGAGGCATTACAAGATTCAGGTAATTTCTTTTGTTGTGATGAACATAAAAGTTAAACCATAAATATTTAAATTTATGGCAATAAAAAACACTTTTACATTAAACCCTCCCTCACTTTACTCTCAATCAAGTGACGCACAAATTGATGTATGGAAACCCCTAACCTACCTCAATATTTATAGAACCATTCTTTCTGCATTTTTTTTATTTTTAGCGATTACACAAAATACTTTTCATCCTCTAGGCAGCGTTAACGAAACCTTATTTACACAAACAAGTTTAAACTATCTAGTACTATCCTGTTTTTTATGGATGGCAATACAATTAAAAAAACCAAACTACACCATACAAATTCACGCCAGTGTACTAGCTGACTGTATCGCCATTCTATTATTAATGCATTCTAGTGGCGGGATTCAAACAGGATTAGGAACATTACTGCTAATAACTGTTGCCGGTAATAGTATGATTGTTCAATTTCGCTCAGCACTTTTTTTCGCCGCAATTGCAACAATCACACTATTGGCTCATCAGCTATTTTCACACTATACAAATAGTGAGCCAACCTCTAACTATACCTATGCAGGAATATTAGGACTCATTTTCTTTAGTACGGCGATCCTTTCTCAGAAACTCGCTAGGCGATTAAAAGAAACAGAAGCGCTAGCGTTAAAACGTGGTGTTGACTTAGCCAACATGGCGCAATTAACCGAACACATCATTCAGCGAATGCAAACTGGAATCCTAGTTGTTGATAATGAAAACGATATTAGATTAATAAATGAATCTGCATGGCATATGTTAGGAATGCCATCGACTAAAACCCCACCTAACTTATCAGTCATTGTACCCGAGCTTGCGCACCAAATTAATGGTTGGAGACAGAACACCGATTTAACACCACAAATAATTCGGCCAACACCGCTTCACGCTAACGTCATGCCGCGCTTTGCAAAAATCACACAAGATAATAAATCAGGGATACTCATTTTCTTAGAAGATACTTCGGTAATGGCACAGCAAGCACAACATTTACAGCTAGCAGCGTTAGGTCGTTTAACGGCAAGTATTGCGCATGAAATTAGAAATCCTCTCGGTGCCATTAGTCATGCAGGTCAATTATTAGGCGAGTCAGAGAATCTAGATAAACACGACCAACGTCTTACACAGATAATAGATGATCAATCATCACGTATGAATACTATCATTGAAAATATTATGCAGCTCGGTCGACGTGATACGTCACGCCCTGAAATTTTCGATCTTGAAACTTTTCTAATAAAATTTATAAATAGCTTTACGCTAAATCAACATATCGATAACAAAATAAATACTGACAACGATTCGCAATCTAAAATCTCAGTTGACATCAATCCAAGCAATGTAAAAATTCGCTTTGACATATCTCACCTTGAACAAATCATTACTAATTTATGTGAGAATGGGTTACGCCATAGTAAGAATTTTGAGGGAAACCCCAAAATTGAACTTCGTGGTGGCATTACGCCTGAGTTTAATCGCCCATTTCTTGATATTATTGATCATGGAACCGGTATTGATTCAGAAACTGCTCAACATATTTTTGAGCCATTTTTTACAACTGAACCAACGGGTAGCGGACTAGGATTATATATCTCACGAGAATTAGCTGAGTGTAATCAAGCTAGAATGAACTACATTCCTATTGCAACGGGTGGTTGTTGCTTTAGAATTACTTTCCAAGATCCACGCCGTAGTATTAATTAAAGAAAATAATACCTATGACTACAAAAAAAACCTTTAAAGCCTTAATCGTCGATGATGAACCTGATATTAGAGAATTACTCGATATCACCTTATCGCGTATGGATATTGATACAAAGTTAGCCGAAGATATCACTCAAGCCAAATTATTATTAACACAATTTGAATTTGATTTATGTCTTAGCGATATGAAACTACCGGATGGAAACGGCATTGATTTAGTTCGCCATATTTCAGAACAATATCCTAAATTACCAGTAGCAATGATTACGGCGCATGGCAATATGGAATCAGCCATTGAAGCATTAAAGGCAGGCGCTTTTGATTTCGTGTCTAAACCCGTTGATTTGAAAATATTGAGGAATTTAGTTTCTAGTGCTCTTCAATTAAAAAACAAATCGTCAGAAAAAATAGTACATTCAGAACAAGCACTGCTGGGTACATCCAAAGTTATTGAAAATACTCGCAAAACAATTATAAAACTCGCACGTAGCCAAGCCCCCGTTTATATCAGCGGTGAATCTGGTTCAGGCAAAGAACTTGTTGCACGTCTTATACATGAAAATGGTTCTCGAAAATCACATCCATTTATTCCTGTAAATTGTGGGGCAATTCCATCGGAACTGGTTGAGAGTGAATTCTTTGGACATAAGAAAGGAAGCTTCACTGGAGCAACAAACGACAAACAAGGTCTTTTTCAAGCGGCTGATGGTGGCACTTTATTCCTGGACGAAGTTGCTGACTTACCCTTATCAATGCAAGTAAAATTATTACGAGCTATACAAGAAAAAGCCATTCGTCCAATTGGGCATCAAACTGAAATTCCTATTAACGTTCGAATCTTAAGTGCGACTCACAAAAATTTACAAGAACTAGTTAACTCGGATGAATTTAGACAAGACTTATTTTATCGCATAAATGTTATTGAGTTAGTTGTTCCATCGCTACGTAATCATGTAGAAGATATTCCTCTCCTATCTCAGCACTTTCTTAGAAAAATAGCTAAAGAATGGGAAACGGACGTTGTAAAACTTTCAACTTCGGCCATTCAAGCATTACAGGAATATCAATTTCCAGGCAATGTTCGAGAACTCGAAAATATACTTGAGCGTGCGATGACGTTGTTTGAAGGAGATAATATTTCTGCAGAAGATTTAAAACTTCCCAAAGAAAATTCAGTCGACAGTGAGAATGCAGATAACTTAATGCTCGATCCAACGCTTATCAATACAGAAAAAGAAGCCATAAAAAAAGCTTTGGAACAAACGAAGTATAATAAAACTGCAGCAGCTAAAGTATTAGGTATTACATTCAGAGCTTTGCGTTATCGAATTAAAAAATTAGGAATTGAATAAAATACAGTATGGGCAAAGCGTTACCAGTTACGTAACTTGCCATTTGTTTTATAGCGATACTTACCTGTTGAGTCACGTTGACCTAAGAAACGCAAACCATTCGTCAAATCAGCTGAAGCAGTATTTCTTGCGCCCATTCCAAGGTTTATATTATATAAGCCATTCCCTTTTACCTGAATATTACCATCAAGAATTAATGCACCACCTTGATCGGTTAAAACAAGTTGGCTATCCATGTTCTTTGGCGACGCTTGAATTAAGATATTCCCATAGTCAATTCTTTGTGGTGAAACTAATCCAGCATTAGAAACAACTATTCTAGATTTTAGATTGATACGTTGCCCTTTCACTAATGATATTTCATCAATATGCAGATTAACATCACCCGAAAATCTAGCAGGCATACCGTACATTAAAGGCCCAAGAGAATCTGCTGAAAAGGCTGCACTAAAGTCATTTAGATTTAATTCACCACCAACAGAAACAGTAACCAATCCTGATCCTGATACTTTTGAGGTTGAAACAGCATTATTTTTGAAATCAACATGCGCACTTAATTCGCCTAAAATTAACGGAAATATTTTTAAATCCCATTTCAATCGTCCTAAGTTTATACCTGCAACTTGTATACTCTCAGCTCTTCCAGACCACACGGTGCCACTAACGGCTGTAATATTGAGCTGCCGCGCTAATTGTTTATCACTTGTAATAATAGAAACAAAAATACTGGCTGGGAGTGTTGCGATTAAGAATAATAAATAACAACAAACAGCAAAAATTCCATAGCGAAAATATTTTCGACGGACGGTTATTTTTCTCTTTTGTTTACGAGTCATCGTTTTTGAACGTTTAACTTTAAAACCTATCACGGTAGCTCCAAGTAAATACTAGCATTCACTCGACCTACTGTAGGTTGTTTATCAACATTAAGTTTTGTCACTATTACGCCATTACTTGTAATTAATTGGTCCAACCAATTCATTACATTATCGAAAGGTACATTGTCGAATGAAACACGCACATTATCGTTATTATCAGATTTAATATTCAAAGCACTCGATAAACCATATTGCTTCGCTGCAGTATTAATCGCATTATTCAAAAATTGTCGTCCTGGCTGTGAAACTATCGTACCACCGCCTTGCAATTGAGATATCGTTTTAGCTTGTTGCTGCATTTTTATGAATTGATTTTTCTTCGCCTGTACTCGAATAGCTGATTCGTCAACACTCTCTGAAAATGGCTTCCATATAAATTGATAAGGCATAACGAGCATAAAAATAATAACAGCCACACTGACTAAATATTTTTCACGTATTTCCAGATTATTAAAATTGTCTTTTATAGCCTTCATGAGCCAGCCCTCTTAATCTCAATCCGACTGACAACTTTATCTTTACTTTGTGAAGCCGATTTAATATCAACTTTCATACCAGCTTTTTCTGAAAGCTGTTTTTCTAATTTATTTAAGGCGGCATAATTTTTTACATCAGACTCAATATCAATACGACCATTCTGATAACGTAACGAGCGAATATTTATTCCCGGTGTTGAACGCAATATGGGAGCAATGCGAACTAATAATTCAGAAAAACTTGATTCACTATTCCCTGTTACGCTTTGTAATTTATCTAGCTTCTGCTGCATTTGAACAGGTGCGTTTACTACACGCTGAGCTTGTGGAAATGTTTTTTTATACAAAGAGGTCATTGATTTCGATAATGTTTGACTCTCATTATTAAGTGAAACGTAGTCAATGATTTTTGTTGTGACATTAAGTAATAACAAGGCAGCTAACATAATTGCAGCAGGATACCATTTACGTAAGTGACCTCTTACTTTTTCTTTACGACTAAATTCACCCGCTAATAAGTTTACAGGCGCTTCGTAATCGAAATGCTCTGCTAGCCAGATTAGGCTATCTTGTTCGAAATTTGTTACATGCAATTCAATACCCGATCCTAAGCTAATGTCATTTGAATCAATATTGGTATCACGGCAGTCAATAATATTAATTCGCTCAGGCATAACACCTTCTGCATCAGCAATTGTCGAGCTAAGTAGTTGATTCAAATTGCTATGATCAACAGCAAAACCGGAATGCACGCCAGTACGTACAATCGAACGCGTATCATCTAATAAGATTGTCCATGTACCAATATTTGTTGATAATGCCATGGTGTCTGGCACCATTACATCAATTCGAAGACCAAGGTCTTCACAGATTCCGCTCCACATCTGTATGCGTTCACGATTAACAACCGACACAACATAGTTTCCATTACCATGACGCGGTCCCAAAACAAAATGTAGGTCATTCACATCGTCAATAAGCTGCTCTTCCAGTGCAAATGGTAATGCCTTAAGTAATCGTTGACGATTTTGCCCTGGTAAGCTCACTTCGGTAACAACGACGTCTTCGCCAGGAATGATGATAATCACTCGAGCATCGCGTGCTGCCTTTGCGGCTGCATTCAATGGCCCCTTAATCATCGTACCTAATGGTTTACCATTGTCACACAATACCCAACGCCCTTGCGCAGGTGTATCATCGCTAGGTTTTACTGAATCTAAAAAAATAAATAGCTCTCGTGCCATTTATGTTCTCTCCGTAATTCTGTATTGACTTCGTAATATCACTTTTATATCAGTAAGTGATTCACGACGAATTATACTATATAACCTTGAGACTGATTTCCTTTGCGTTACTGTCGCGGCTAATAAAAAGTATTTACTTCTTATATCGAACAACAGAGGGTCAAGGCTTTTAGGCACTTGATCTAAATCTGTAAAGTCAGCTCGTGAAGAAAACCCTTCTGTCCCACGTGCAATGGTAATAGCATTTAAATCATTGTCACTTATTCCAGGAATAAGCGTCCTAAATTGTATTGGCTCGGCTGTATTTATATTCAATGGCGTAGGTTCTGGCAAGGCAACAATATATGGTTCCAGTACTTCATATATCACATTATTAAACTCATTGATTAAAATTAATTCTCGCGCATTAGCCATTAAGCGATTTGCTGCAACATAAGGTGTTTTCCTATTTAGATATTCTCCGTCTTCAGCTCCATTTGTCAGTGCATTTAGATCGCCATCTATCCAGTCGACAATTGCATCTGTTTCAGTTGGCATAGTCACATTTTTCTGGCCATTATCAACTGCTATCATTAAATTTCTTAACGCTGTAACGTTAAGTGGGTTTGCTGTTGATACCGACGGAGGGGCCGCCACAGTAATAATATTATTAAGATTAAAACGAGCTTGAAGGTCATAAATTTTTCCAATTACCTTGCCATTTTCAATTGGTATAATGATACTTTTACCTATGGCTCCATCATTGCCTCTATTCCATAAGTCATTAAGCGAATCTTCATAATCATAATTATTAGGATTATTTTTGGAATTGTTATTTCCAGGATCAATATCTTCTATTAATATATCTTTAGCCCAATCTTCTGCACCGAGTAAATACATATAGGCTTGTTCATTATTCAAGAGATTAAATGTACGTCTAAGGTTTAATTTTTGGTTTGATGCAATACCCGTCGCAATTATAGTAACAAGAGCAACAACTAATAAAACCATAATTAAGGCTATACCGTTTTGCTGTTTCTTATTTACATTAAATGCTTGCATTGTTTATCAACTTAAATTGCATCAGGTAAGCCAAATACTCGAGTAAATCGACCCCAATCGTCTAATTCAAAAGTCACCTCAATAACGTCAGGAATGATTGTTCCTGAAATTGGCGGCCAATATGTCACCCAATCTTTATCAATACCTGTCGTGGCACTTGCCCCAGTATCTAAATAACGCAATTTAAATGCTTCTATATTATCTAATAAAAGCATTTTCACGGGTTCACTATCTGCAGCACGGTCTAACACTAACCAGTGATAACGATATAATTTGTTGTCATCAATGCCATATGCAACCCGTTGTAACGAGCTACGATTAATTTTTGCATAATTTGAATAACCATCTCTCGTTAACTCAATTTTATATTGACCAACTTCATTTCCTTTCAGAGATTCCAAATTACTTCCAAACTGATCTCGAACACCGCGATTATTAAACTGTCGTATGTCGCGGCCAATATGTAGAAAAGCTATCTGCAATTCCGTTAATCGTTTTGTATATAAATCGGTTGCATTCCTAACATCTAAAACTTCTTTTAATCCCCCAAAAATCATCAATGACATAACTGCAAATATACTCATCGCCACCATTAGCTCTAATAAAGTAAAACCTTCTTGCTGTATTTTGCTAATAAGCTTTTTCATACCTTATTTATTGCTCATAAAGGTTGTAAAACGAATAATGGGTTGAGTTTTATTATCTTTATTCTCTTCATCCTTATAGACACTAAGTATCACCTTCCTGATACTTTTAATCTCAGTCTTCACAAATTTTGCTACCCAAAACCAATTTTGCTTACCCATCATCTGCTCGCCTTCTGCACTATTTGACTTTGGTAATGTATGAAAAGTTCGCCATTCTGTTATCTTATTAACTGCAACCCATTGAGCAAATGTTTTGTCTCGTAACTCATTTGCATTATTGACTTTTTCGGCAGCACCTTTAACTAATGCTGTAAGAGCCACGGCTACAATTAATAAAGAAACCATAACTTCCAACAATGTAAAGCCATGACTTTTAAAACGGGATATAGAATTCACTTAACTATCCTGTTTTCGTTCAATAGATAACTTACCAGTTGCTATCCCTATAATTTCAAAGTACTGTTCTAATTCACCAATCTTTAAAGTCAAAACAAAACTAGACAGTTCACCGCTTGATAGTATGTAAATTCGTAAAGGTTCGTCATCATCTTGATTTTTGTCGTTGAGCTTAAAGACTTCATTTTCTATATTCAATTCAAGCTCAATGCCAGCAGTTAATGAACGTTTACGAAATATTTTATCCCCTGCTATTAAATTCCATTCTTCTTTATTTGTTTTTTCATTTAGTTCAGACCGTTTAAATAGATAGCCATCATCTTCAAGCTCTAATGTCAATTCACTTGTATTTAAAATTGCCTCTTCTTGTGCTAATTTAATTAATCCATAAAGTCGATTCGATTCTTGTTCTAATTTCTCGGATAGCCCGCCATCACCAAAGGCAAACATACCAAGTCCTAACATAATTCCCATAATGGCCATCACGACCATTATTTCTATTAACGTAAACCCACGTGAGTGAATACGACGTCTTCTAAATAAATTTACCTTTTTTTGCATCACATATCGCCATTACTTACGATACTTCTCTAATTGATATTCCAGTTACCAATATCGTCTTCACTTTGTTGTTGGTCTGGGCCATATGAAAAAATATCGGTCGCACCATGAACACCTGGGTTTAAATACAGGTAAGGGTTACCCCAAGGATCCGTTTTTAATTTTTTGATATAACCGTTCGATTTATAATTTTTAGGTTCAGGTGCGCCTGATGGTTTTTTAACTAATGCTTCTAGTCCTTGGTCTGTTGAAGGGTAAACATAGTTATCTAATTTATATCTATCTAAAGCCGATTCAAGTGAAGCGATATCTTGTTTCGCTTTTACAACTCGAGCTTTACCCGGTTCATCCATAATATTTGGTAACACCACGGCGCCTAAAATACCTAAGATAACAACAACAACCATTACCTCAATTAACGTAAAACCTTGTTCATATGGTTTATTAATTTTCATTTGTTTCATTTTCCGTTCCTACTACAAAATTATTGTATAAGTTGATTTAAGTTAAAGATGGGGAGCAAGATTGCAAGCACAATCATTAAGACGACAACCGCCATAATAACAATAAGTAATGGCTCTAATATTCCCATTAGTGTTGAGATAAGTGTTTCTAATTCTTGTTCCTGATTAACTGATGAACGTTCTAACATTTCATCTAAATTACCACTGACTTCTCCACTAGCAATTAAGTTAACAACGATGGGCGGGAAATAACCACTCACATCGAGAGATTTCGCCAAATTGGAACCTTCTCTCACTCTCGAGCCCGCGTCTAATATAGCATGACGCATCGGTAAATTTTCGACCACTTGTCCTGAAATTTTCAATGCTTCAAGTAGAGGAACACCACTGGCTACCAGAATACTTAAGGTTCGAGTAAACCGTGCCGTATTCGCTCCACGAGTTAAACGCCCAACCAAGGGTAATTTTAAAAAACCTTCATGTATTTTTTCTTTACTAACAGGCTGTTTGTACAACATGCTAAATATCATTACTACAGCGATAATAGCCCCTACAATCAATAACCAGTAATCTCGTAATAGGTCACTCGCTGCAATCATAACAAGTGTAATTGTTGGTAGCGTTTGGCCTGAATCTTCAAAAACTTTAACCACTTCAGGAACTACGTAGGCCAACAAAAATGAAACAATAGTAATAGCCATTATGGTTAAGATTACGGGATAAATAAGTGCCATCCGAATTCTATTTTGTAATTGCTGACGACTTTCGGTGTAATCGGCTAATCGTTCTAAGACAAGATCAAGATGACCCGTTTGCTCACCAGCAGCAACGGTAGAACGATATAAATTATTAAACACATGTGGAAATTGCCCCATGCCATCGGCAAGTGAATGCCCTTCTAGTACTTTGGCTCGAATACCTAGCAATATTCTTTGTAAACGTTGTTTCTCGGTTTGTTTAGCAACCGTTGCCGTTGCCTCATCTAAGGGTAAGCCCGATTTAGTTAGGGTAGCAAGTTGTCGGGTAATTAATGATAGATCTGCCGCACTGACGCCACGTTGAACATTGAAACGATTGGATGATTGATTAGATTCAGTCTCACCAACTTCATCAACGGATACAGGCAATAATGCTTTGTCTCTCAACAACTGACGAACATGACGAGAAGAATCGCCTTCTATAACGCCTTTCTTTTTGCGCCCAGTTGAATCTAAGGCAACATATTCATAAGCAGCCATGGTTAAGCGTCCTCATGAGCAACACGAGTAATTTCTTCTAAAGTCGTCTCGCCTGACAATACTCGACGAATGCCATCATGACGCATATTGGCTGACGTGCTACGAGCATGCGCTTCGATATCTTGCTCACTTGCTCCATTGTGAATCATTGTTCGAAGCGTATCGTCCACCTCAATAAGTTCATAAATACCTAAGCGGCCTTTATACCCTAAATTATTACACTCATCACAACCCACCGCTTCATAAATCATTGGCGGTGTTTCTGGAGCTACACCCAATGCTATACATTCAGCAACATCGGCTGTTTTAGGTTGTTTACATGAGTCACATAAAGTTCTAACAAGTCGTTGCGCTAACACACCTAATAAACTTGAAGAGAGTAAGAAGGGTTCAACGCCCATATCACGTAAACGTGTGATTGCACCAATCGCTGTATTAGTATGTAAAGTAGAAAACACCAAGTGACCGGTTAAACTTGCTTGAACCGCAATTTGTACGGTTTCCAAATCACGAATTTCACCAACCATCACCACGTCGGGATCCTGACGAAGAATGGCTCGTAAACCTCTTGCAAAAGTAAGCTCAACCTTTGTATTAACTTGTGTTTGCCCAATACCATCAATAAAATACTCGATAGGATCTTCTACCGTCATAATATTACGACTGGCATCGTTTAATCTTTCTAAGGCTGCATACAATGTTGTTGTTTTACCCGAACCTGTTGGCCCAGTTACTAGTACTATGCCATGCGGTCGTCGAATAAGCCGATCAATTGTTACGGTCGTTTCAACCGCCATACCGAGTTGAAATAAATCTAAACGTCCGGCCTGTTTGTCTAATAAACGTAATACAACACGCTCACCATGCCCTGAAGGCAAGGTTGATACTCGCACGTCAACAGCGCGACCTGCTATGCGTAATGAAATACGCCCATCTTGAGGTAAACGCTTCTCTGCAATATCAAGTTTTGCCATAACCTTAATACGTGATGTAATAAGCGGCGCTAAAATACGTTGAGGTTGTAATATTTCACGCATCACCCCATCGACACGCATACGCACTAACAATCTATTTTCGAATGGCTCAATATGAATATCTGATGCATTCTGTTTTACTGCTTGCGTCAACAAAGCATTAATCAAGCGAATGATAGGAGCATCGTCCTCTGCATCAAGTAAATCTTCTGTTTCAGGAAGTGCATCAGCGATGCTTTCTAAATCTAGCTCATCACCAATCCCTTCCATCATTTCCATGGTTTCATCAGAATGTGATTCGTAACTTACTTGTAATAGCTTATCGAAAGCGGCTTTTTGTATAATTTTTATTTCAAGAGGTACGCCGTAGTGACGACGAAGTTCTAAAAGGATATGAGCACTAACACCTTCAATATGTGTTACTTCAACATGTTCATCATATAAACCCGTAACGAGCACACCATGTCTTTTTGCGAATGCGAATGAAAGTAATGCGCGAGCCCCTGCACTTTGTTCTGTTGTGGCAATATCATTCAACGTTACGTGCCTCCGTTACTCAGAAGGCTCATCAAGTGGTGGAGGCTTGGTGTCAACACTATCCGTTTCTTTAGCAGCCTGATCATTTTGAGTTTCGTTTGCAGAATGGTTGGGAGGCATACGAATCATTCCTTCTGATGAGGATTGGCCCATACGATCAATGGTAGGTGGCATCACGATACCACCACCTTGTCCAGAGGCATCATCATATGCAGGAGGTAAAGATAAAAATTCTTCCATTTCAGGTAACAAAGGTGATTGCTCATCATCCATTAATCGTACACCACGTTCACGAACAGCTAATTGCTTTGCTCTTATATAATTATACTTTTCATTGGTTAAACTTTTTAGCATCGCATCATCTTTCATTATTTGAGGATGAATAAATACCATTAAATTTGTTTTAACTTTTGTTGTTTTGTTGTACCTAAACAATAAACCTATCAGCGGGATATCACCCAGTAATGGAACACGTTGCTCATCCTCTTGTAGTTGCTCTTCGATTAAGCCACCCAAAACAACAACACCACCATCTTCAACCATTACCGTTGTTTTAATTGATCGTTTATTAGTAATGATATCGGAACCCGCTGTACTCGGACTGATGGTTGATAACTCTTGTTCAACATCAAGTTTGATTGCATTGCCTTCATTAATTTGAGGTTTAATTTTTAACAACAAACCAACATCTTGACGTTCTATTGTAGTAAATGGATTACTTGGACTCGAACCACCGGTTCCTGTACCACTAAAAGAGCCAGTTAAAAAAGGAACATTTTGACCAACCACAATCTCAGCTTCTTTATTATCAATGGTTACCAAGCTTGGAGTAGATAAAACGTTAGTTCCTACATCAGATGACAATGCAGTTATTAATGCACCGACACGGCTTGCCCCAATTAAATCTCCCACACCTAACGCTAAACCTGTCGGCGCTGGAGGACTATCTAATAACAAATTCGCAGCACTATAACCGTTATCAAAGTTGACTAAACCTACTGGACGACTGGAATTAGCAGCGCCACCCGCCCACTGTATACCCAGCTCTCTTGAAGCTGTTTCAGAAACTTCTGCAATAACTGCCTCAACAAGTACTTGTGCTTGTCGAATATCTAGTCGTTGTATAACAGACTTCAACGATCTAACAACGTTAGCCGGTGCAGAAATGACAAGTGCATTAGTACTCTCATGCGCTTCAATAATAATAGAATTTTGGGTAGATGCTGCTTTCGCACTTTTACCTTTTCCTGCAAGATTCTTACTAATTCCCGTTAAAACAGGCACCAAATCTTTTGCAACAGCATTTCGTAAATACACAACATGTGTATATCCACCGGCATCAAGTGGTGTATCTAAATGCGAAATCAATGCTCGCGTTCGCACTCGTGAAGAACGTGGTCCACCGAGTAAAATACTATTAGTACGTTCATCCGCAACCGCATTCACTTTACTCTTTTGTTTAGTGTTAGCTCCTGCCAGTTGCTGCATAATACGCACGACTTCCGTTGCTGATGCATGCTCTAAAGGAATGACTTCAATATCGTCCCCAGTCGTTTGATCAATACGACGAATAATTTTTTCTAAGCGTATAATATTGGCTGCACTGTCGGAAATAACAAGCGCATTAGATGCAGGATAAGCTGCCAAGTGGCCACGTTGCGGAACGAGTGGTCGTAAAATAGGAACTAATTGAGCGGCATCGATATAACGCACTTCAATTACGCGCGTAACAAAGGCATCCCCACCCTTAAAGGTACGCTTATTCATAAAGGGAATAGCATCTTGCTTTGCATTCACTTCAGGAACAATTTTAGTTACATTCGCTCCAGTCACTGCAGCGAAACCATGTACTTTTAAAACAGACAGAAATACTTGATAAACATCCTCGCTCGGCATTTCCTTATTCGAAATAATGGTCACTTTACCTTTAATACGAGGATCAACAATAAAGTTAATACCCGTTATACGCGAGACAGCATTAATTAATGCATGTATATCTGCATCAACAAAATTTAACGTATGTGTTTGTTCTTCGGTTTCAGCCGCACCTAATCCAACAGAGTTTGAAATAGGCGCCGTTAACGCATATTGCTGGCCACCGAAAAACATCAAAATAATAACGACAGCTTTAAACATATTCTTCACAGATAACGTCATAAAGCTTTTGTAGTGAACATAAATCATTTTCAACTCAATGTACCCCTTAAACTACATTTGTACATTTACGGTTTGTGAGATCCCTTTGCGCTTAAAATCAATACTCAAAGGTGTGCCATTTTTCAATGACGACAACAATTGATCATAAGCAGCACTTACATTTTCTGTAATTAGTGAACCATTTATAGCGGTTATTACATCCGTAGGCAGCAAGCCCAAACTTCGCATTACACTGGGATCATTGTGATTAAAAGTAAACCCTTCTGTTGAGCCATCGGCACGGTTCACCACTGGCTCTAAACGCGCACTTTCCATAAATCGTTGAGGCGATTTTACAAATGTTTCACGTAATTTTTTAAGTCGAGCCGTCGCAGGTAAAGTACGAACACTTCGGCGACTTCCAGAACGGCCCGCAGCCACAGGTATATTCGTCAGCCTTTTTTGCGGTAAAGCTAAGGATTCTAGTCGTCCGTTTCGATTTAATATCACTTCTGTCGCTCTGACTTCATGCAGTGTGGCACCACTTGGTAAACGTTCACCAACTTTAAAAGTACGACCTTTAGCGCTCGCACTCTCCGCTATTATAGCGAATGCTTTAAGAGGATTTGTTGATGCAAATACCCCTTTTAATGCTAATCGAAGTTTAGTCTTAGCAATTATTGTCGTCGTCGGCGTAGAGCCACCCTGAGACTGTCCAAATAAATGTAAACGACTTACCGAGTTTAACCGTGCTTTTGATTTGTTGCTCGATGGAGCAGATGAAGCCGACGCAATTTTATACTCGGCTTTAGGCACAAAAACTAACCAAGTGAAATTAGCTGCAAATTTAGCCAATAAAATAATAAATACAATATTCAACCAAAATGGAATATGCGAAACCCAGTTCGCTTGCAAAATAGCAATAGGATCCACATTACCCAAAAACTGGGTAAGTCGTTGATTCATATTTGCATCTTCAACAGCCATAACCTAAATTCCATAAAACAATGTATGTTTAACTTTACTTTTTACCCTGAATTCATCAAAATATCAATTAGTTATAGAGTATAGTTAAAAATGTTTCGAGATGTAAGTAATAGTTAGTTAATTTTTGACAGAAATTGCCGATACATTCAATGGTAACAAACCATTGTGACGCATATATCACATGTAGGATTTTAAGGCGATTATTAACTAACTAAATACAACTAAATTAAATAAATTAGGTAACTCTAAATTATTGTTTTTTATGAATTAAATTAACTATGCTCAATCATGCAATTTTAGACTTTTGATCTGAATTACAGAATATGCTGTGCTAAGCTATATAAGGTGTCATAAATAATTTAAGTAGGTTCAGATTATGAAAAATGAAATAACTCAGGAAAATCAAGGTTTTACTCTTATAGAGTTGATGATAGGAGTTGCGATTATCGCTATACTTTCAGCTATCGCAATACCCGCCTATAACGGTTATATAACAAGTGGCCGTCTTGCTGAGTGTGCAAATGAGATCTCAGCCATTAAACTCGCTCAAAGACAGTTCTTTCTAGAGAATAACGGCTTTTTTCCTGTTGATGGGGCTGCGACTACCGTTGGTGGTGATTATAGAAATATAGAAAATGAAAGTGGCGGCTACTTCCGTTCAACCTATCGGGAACATGGTGGTATACCAGGTATAGGAGGTGCTGCATACCTTGCACATGTCCATTGTGATTACACAATTACAATGCCCGACCCTGCAGCAGGAGCAGCAGCTATCAGTTATGCAATAACAGTTTCGGCTACACCTGGTGGAAATTTAGTGGGTGTACCTGAAGTGGCCTTATTAAGCACGGCAGCAGACTAATTAAATACTTTCTAAATCATTGATTCAATTTAAGAAAAATATTTAGGTTAAATTATAAATGGCAACACCCAATACAAAAATACAGCTAGGAGGGCTTGCTCGGAAAATTGTCCAAGATGGCCTAATTGATGAAGACAAAGCGGTCATAGCTCAAGCTGCAGCCATTAAAGAAAAAATATCCTTCGTTTCATATGTGGTTTCAAATAATTTAGCCAGTAGTACAGCAATTGCCTCAGCTGCATCGAATGAATTCGGTGTTCCTGTCGTCAATATTGAAGCGCTTGATATTGAAGCGGATGTTATTAAGCTTGTAAAAGAATCATTGGTACGAAAACATAATACCCTACCGCTTTTTAAACGTGGTAATCGATTATTTATCGCAATTTCTGACCCAACACAATTACAAGCTATCGATGAAGTTAAATTCCATGTCGGCATGTCGACCGAAGCTATCCTAGTCGAGGAAGATAAACTACAAATCACCATTAACAAAGCCATGGAGGATAACGACACATCATTATCCGATCTTACTGATGGCGACTATGATGATCTTGACTTTGTCGATGAAGAAGCAGAAGTCGCTGATGTTTCAGGGGATAGTGGCGATGTAGATGATGCGCCAGTTGTTCGCTTTATTAATAAAGTTTTACTCGATGCCATTAATAAGGGGGCATCCGATATTCACTTTGAACCTTACGAAAAAAATTACCGTGTACGCTTTCGACAAGATGGCGTTTTGAATGAAGTTGCAACGCCCCCTATTGGTATGTCGCATAAATTATCTGCGCGTTTAAAAGTCATGTCTCGATTAGATATATCTGAACGACGCATTCCGCAAGATGGTCGAATAAAATTAAACTTATCTAAAAATCGTTCTATTGATTTTCGTGTAAACACTTGCCCGACTTTGTTTGGTGAAAAAATCGTACTGCGTATTCTCGACCCAAATAGTGCAAAAATGGGTGTAGAAGCATTGGGTTTCGAAGAAGCCCAAAAAGAGCTTTATCTGGATGCTTTATCAAAACCATACGGTATGATCTTAGTTACTGGTCCAACCGGTTCGGGTAAAACCGTTTCACTCTATACTGGTGTCAATATATTAAATACAGCCGGTGTCAATATATCCACTGCTGAAGATCCTGTAGAAATAAATATGCCAGGCATTAATCAAGTTAATGTAAATACAAAGATTGGTTTAGACTTTTCGAGTGCGCTAAGAGCTTTTCTTCGTCAAGATCCAGATATCATTCTTGTCGGTGAGATTCGAGATCTTGAGACAGCTGAAATTGCGATCAAAGCTGCACAAACTGGCCACTTAGTCTTATCAACACTACACACTAATGATGCACCTCAAACACTCACTCGTTTAGTTAATATGGGGGTGCCGGGTTATAATATTGCGTCATCGGTACATTTAATTGTTGCCCAACGACTTGCAAGACGTTTATGTCCACATTGTAAAAAGAAATTAGATATTCCAAATGAAGCTTTATTAGAAGAAGGTTTTACTAAACAAGAAATATCCAAAGGGCTGAGTATCTATGGTCCCAAGGGTTGCGATCAATGTTCAGAAGGTTATAAAGGACGAGTCGGTATTTACCAAGTTATGCCTGTTTCTGAAGAGATGGGTCGTATAATAATGGAAGGTGGCAATGCATTAGTTTTGGGTGAACAAGCTCAGAAAGAAGGTATCCCCGATTTAAGACAATCAGGTTTAAAGAAGGTTAAAGATGCTATGACTAGTCTTGATGAAATTAATCGTGTTACAAAAGAATAACAGTTAAAGTTACGCTTATTAAGGAATATTAACATGGCGACAAAAACAAAAAAACAAGACATCTTTATTTGGGAAGGTAAAGATAATAAAGGAAAAAAAGTTAAAGGTGAATCAAGTGGCGCTAATATGTCACTGGTTAAAGCCACTTTACGTCGTCAAGGTATTAACCCAAGCAAAATAAAGAAAAAATCTAAACCTCTTTTCTCTGGTGGCAAAGGTAAAATAAAATCAAAAGATATTTCAATTTTTAGTCGCCAACTTGCAACCATGATGGACGCAGGCGTACCTCTGGTTCAAGGTTTTGAGATTATTGGTCGAGGTCATGAGAATAAAGCGATGACCGAACTTTTACTTGCAGTGAAGACAGATATCGAAGGGGGTAGTAATTTATCAGATGCCTTAGGGAAACACCCTTACTATTTTGATGAATTATATTGCAATCTCGTTCAAGCGGGTGAACATGCCGGTATTCTTGATTCAATTCTCGATAAAATCGCAACGTATAAAGAAAAAACCGAATCAATAAAAGGTAAGATTAAAAAAGCGCTTTTTTACCCACTCTCGGTTATTGCTGTTGCCTTCATCATTACTGCCGTACTTATGATATTCGTTATTCCAATGTTTGAAAGTTTATTTGCAGGATTCGGTGCTGACCTACCTGCAATTACTCGATTTGTTATTAACCTTTCAGCATTCTTCCAGGTTTGGTGGTGGGCTATTTTTGGAGGTATTGGATTAGGCATATATGGCTTACTTGAAGCAAAAAAACGCTCACAGAAGTTTAATTATGCAATGGATCGTATGCTGCTTAAGTTACCTATTATTGGCAATATACTCGAAAAAGCAGCTATTGCACGCTTTGCACGAACTCTTGCAACCATGTTTGCTGCTGGTGTCCCACTTGTCGAAGCAATGGTTTCAGTTTCAGGCGCCGTTGGGAATATTGTTTTTAAAGAAGCCGTACTGATAATGAAAGACGAGGTTGCAACCGGAACCCAACTCAACGTTGCAATGAGTCAGTCGGGGCTATTTCCAAATATGGTTATACAAATGGCTGCCATTGGTGAAGAAGCAGGGTCGGTTGATACCATGTTAAGTAAAGTCGCCGATTTTTATGAAGAAGAAGTTGATAATGCCGTTGAGGGTATGAGTAGCTTACTTGAACCTCTCATCATGGCTATTCTTGGTGTGCTTATCGGTGGCTTAGTTATAGCTATGTATATGCCGATCTTCCAAATGGGTAAAATTGTTGGTGGCTAATAATCATTGCAGCCCACATTGATACAAATCGTTGAGTTATTACAACAGATGCCCGCATTGGTTTATCTGTTTGCTTTAATACTCGGCTTACTCATTGGTAGCTTTTTAAATGTCGTCATTTATCGACTACCTATAATGTTGATTCGCGATTGGACTCAAGATTGTATTACTTTTTTAAGTGAACAAGATGATAAGTTTACTTATAAAAAAAAGACATTAGAAAATCCATTTAACCTAGCATTTCCAGCTTCAACTTGCACTCAGTGTGATCACAAAATTACAGCAATCGAGAATATCCCTATTCTCAGTTATCTATTTCTAAAAGGACAATGCAGCCAATGTAAGACCAAAATATCTCCGAGGTATCCTTCCATTGAATTACTCTCTGGTATTATTACCCTTATTGTTGTATTCCAATTTGGGCTAACATGGCAATGTTTTTTTGGATTATTACTTAGCTGGAATTTAATTGCATTAAGCGGCATAGATTTCGATCATCAATATCTCCCCGATTCACTTACACTCCCATTTATCTGGCTTGGTTTATTTCTAAATACTTTTGATATTTATACCGACCTCAACAGTGCGGTCATTGGTGCTATTGCTGGCTACTTAATTTTATGGACTGTTTATCAAATATTTAAATTAATAACAAAAAAAGAAGGGATGGGATACGGTGATTTTAAACTTCTGGCATTATTTGGCGCCTGGTTTGGTTGGCAATCACTAGCCATGATTATTATGCTTTCTTCAATTGCCGGAGCAATAGTAGGCATAAGTTTAATTATTTTCAAAAATCAAACTCTCAGTAAAAAAATTCCATTTGGTCCATACTTAGCAGTATCTGGATGGGTCTTTATGCTCTGGGGTAACTCTATAAATCTATGGTACCTACAATACGTTGGCTTACAGTAATTATTCAGCACAAATACTAACGTTAAAATATTACAAGAATAAAATTAAGAAACGATTAAAATATGTTGAAAATAGGCTTAACGGGAGGTATTGGTAGCGGTAAAACTACCGTTAGTAACCTTTTCGCCAAGTTAAATCAGCCTAATAATTTATTATCCATTATTGATACCGATATTATAGCCAGACAGATAGTTGAGGTTAATAAACCAACTTATAAAAAAATTGTTGATACATTTGGAGATTCGATATTACATGAGGACTTAACAATCAATCGCGCCACTTTGCGAAAATTAATTTTTGAAAATATCACCGCAAAGAGACAACTTGAGGCAATAACTCATCCAGCCATTCAAAAAGAAGTCCATCAGATTCTATCAAAACTCACAACGAAATATTGTATTATTGTTATCCCATTACTCT
>Ga0316209_1000276_pt1 | contig 100672 bp, 100 predicted proteins | sample 6monopyrite_MG_FD_204945 | JGI IMG/M metagenome (GOLD analysis project Ga0316209, IMG submission 204945) | Microbial mat bacterial communities from mineral coupon in-situ incubated in ocean water Damariscotta River, Maine, United States -... | ecosystem: Environmental > Aquatic > Marine >... | reverse complement strand
CTTGAGCAGTTGCAGTTGCAGGGGTTTTGCCAGTATCCACCACATCTTCGGACAATGAAACATCGGAAACTTGGTCGTCTTTTGTCGACGCCGACAGCCCAATCGCATCTTCTAGACCCCCTGCAATAGTCGCCTCATGCAACGGGCGCAAAGAAGGGATGTCAGCATAGTGCCTGGCAGCGATCTCGGTTGTGTGACCCACCGCAAACCGTGCCATGTGCCCATTCGTTTTGAGATACCATAGCGCTTTGTGAGTCTTACGCAGGCGGGACAGCAGCAATTTGAGCGGCTGGCCGTGATCATCGACGATGCTGTGGCGCGCAATCCAATGACGCAGTGTGGCCTCTGGATGCCGCACGACATCGCGAAAGCCGCAGGCGTGATAGAAAACGAACAACGCGTCTGATGGGTGAAACTGGCGAGCCCGCTCTGTCATGGTCACGATAGCGCGGATCAATCCACCCGGCGTTGTCGGCCCCCCATCCCGCACCCGCATCGTCTTTTGTGCCAGCCCATGCGCCCGACGCTTGGTGTAGTGCAGCGTCACGGTGCCCGCAGAAGCGCTGCTCAGGCAATCGGCTTTGAGCGCTTTGACACATTCAATCTCTAACCCAGTATCGAGGCCGAGCAGTGTCAGCAGCGGCGGGAGATCGTGAACCGTCAGATAGAAGCGCGAATAGACATCGTCGAGAAGCGACGATGTTGGCAGACCGCTTGTATACATCGCGCGATAGAGGGCACTCGTGAGTCTGCTATTGCGGGGTAAAAACCCTTGGCAAGATATGGCGTCACGCAGAGCCTCCGCCCGTTTGCATATGACAGGATCACTGTGCGCGGCCAGATGCTCTGGCAAGTCCCCATCAAGGCGCCGGATTGTCGCGGCAACATCGGCGCGTGCTGCATCGCGCAACTGCTTTGCCACAAAGGGGCTGTAGGCATCGCGCGGTCTGGGACGTTCGAAAGGCCGCGCACTCGTGTAACGCAGCCGTCTCCGCAGGCCGTCCGAAACGCGGTTTGGATCGTTGGCATCAATCTCGCGAAAGACCACGACCACCTTCGACAATTGTGGGAACGCATGGACCCTGCTCTTGCCCTCGTTCTCCAGCCAAATCTCGAAACCGTCGATATGCTGCGCAACGATTTGGCCGCTCGATGAAACGGTCGGCGCCTCTTCGGCCATGTATCGGAAAAAGATGCGCACCGTTCTGGCATAGGCTAGAATCGTTGATCGCGCCCCAAGCGGTCCGCCAACCTCGCTCAGTCTTCGAAGGGCCTGTGCCGTCTCAATGGCCAACGCCCTTGGTCTGAGGTCCGTAAAATCCAGCTCTACCGCTCCGCCCGACCGGGCGTTCACGCAAAAACGCAACCCGTTGATTGAACTGGGTGCCGGTTCTTCCAGGACACCATCTTCAGGTCCAAACCGGGCGACATGTCCCCTGCGAGGTCTGCCCCTCATAGGATTGCGTCCTCGGTCAAAGCGTTGAGAAGACGCCCCACCGCCGTATCAACCGTATCGGCTTGGGCAGCGATCTGATCCAAATAGACATAGGTGGTCGAGATGCTGGCATGGCCAAGCAGGCGCTGCACCTGCTGCAATGGATCGCTTAGAAGCTGGCGATAGGCCTCCATCCCACTGGCATCAGTCTTGGCCTGCCCAACCTGTTGTTCGATCAGCATCGCAAGCATATGCACCGCAAATGTGTGCCGAAGCTGATGCGGGGAAATGCGGATATCGGGGTCGGCGTTCTGACAGCGGCGGCTTGCGCGAAGAAAAATTGCCTCCCATGAGTTGGATCGGACGGGCAGCCCTACCTCAGAAAGCCAAAGCGCTGCTGGCGCTTCTGGAATGCCTTCCCTGCAAAGGACCAAACGCAAGCGTTCTTCCGGCGTGAAGCGATCTATACGGACCGTTGACCCATCCAAAAGCCGGACCGTATGCGGGTCACTTGTGCTGCGTTCCACGAGTATCGGCCGAGAGATTTGTAATATCTTGGAGCGCGCCTGGAATTTGGCAGCAGCACGGGACCGTTCAATGTCGATGTAGTCGTAGAGCCGCGCAATAATCCGGTGTGGTATCAGGATCGTCCGCCCGCGATTGCCTTTGGAAATTGACGGTGGCAGGTCAAGTCTGGTTTGACGCTGTGAACCATCGGAGGCACCTAACTTGGGCAGATCGCAGGCCAGCAACGATCCCGCCTCTTCCAGACGCAGCCCTGTAGATACCAACAGATCGGCAAAGAGCGCATTGCGCAGACCATTGCGGTCCCGTGCGCCGTGCCGTTCGTGGCCCGTCGGCGTCAACCCCCTAAGCCCGACCCGATTGAACAGCCGATAGGTCTCCAGCGATACGAAGCGTGGCTGGAACACTGCCGATGAAGGCTCATAAGCCATATTGCGGTCTTCATGAGCAGCGCGACGACCACCAAACCCTCTTCGCCAAACCTGCCGGTGCCGAAACGGGCTGTCAGAGATCATCCCTTGATCCACGCCCCATCGGTAGAGCTTGTCGAGCGAAGCCACCGAGCGGTTCCACGAAGATGCCGAAATGCGATGAGAGGCGACACCGCGCCGCCGGGCACCATGAAAAGCAACGATGTCTTCGTGTGAAACCAGCCAGATCGTCTTGCCGCGCGCCTGATCCAGAAATCGGACCCAAACAACAATGTCATACCCGATCGCCCGCAATGAATGGGGCGACCGGGTCCCGTTCAGGGGAAGTTCAACAAAAAAACGATCCAGTTCAGGATCGTAAAGCTCACCATCCGACACGATCCTTGGGATATGTCGGTCCAATCCATCCACGTCGCGTGTCTCTATAAGCCGGATCTCGCGTCCCAACTGCTCACACCCCCAAGAAACCTCACCCCAGCACATCACCCGACGGCGGTGATCAGGCCAGCCACCGCCAGCTTTTTGGGGAGCGCGGCGGCTGGCCTGACCACCCCCTGCGTCCCGAAAATGACCATAAGACCAGAAGACAAACGGGTGGTGCAGACTGTCAAGATAAGGCTACGATCTCCTCGCGCGCATAGGCCGTGTTCCCGAACCGGGCATCGCCGTAGCTGCGGTTCAGGCGATGCCGGGGTTTTGTCCAATGACCCAACTCGTGCCCCCAGACCGCATAGAAGTTCAGTGGGTCGTCGAAAAGCTCAATCGGGGGCATGTAGATCTTGTCGAGGGTCGGGACATAGCAGGCGTCTCGACCGGAGAAGCTGACGGTCGCACCAATCGCCTCGAAGAAGGCCTGCATATGCGGGATCGGAGCACGTTCGGGATATTCCGGCGCGTCCGGAGGCTCGGGATGGAAACTAGCGTCCAGCCCCTCGATTTGATCCGCATTGAAGACGCGGTAGGATTTCATGAAGGGAATTGTTCTGGTCTCGTCCGTGTCAGCCTCGTCGTCGGATGCGCTCTCATTGCGGTCACGCTCGGCGGTGCCGTAGTAGACGACGACCGATGATCTTGAGCCCTTGACGATCCGGGCGTCCTGCTCGTTCGCTTGCCTGAGGGTCATCCAGAAAGGCGACGTAAACCCGACCATCAGGGTGCGCATGGTCAGCAGGAAGTTGTTGATGCCCTGGTAGGGCTCGCCGTTGTGCCTGAGCGGCACGGAGCTGCCGCCGACGCGCCAGGGTTTGCGCCAGGGAAGAACCCCCCGGTCGATAATGCCGATGAGCTCATCGGTGATCGACGCCGCAGCGTCGAATTTGGGCTTCGCGGATTTGGCCATTAATAATCTCCGATTTTGAGGGGGCACGCGGCAACCGCGCGCGGATCGGAGAAACGTTCGGGGAAGAATTCACCTATGACCGACGGGGTCCATCCGGAACCCCGCCAGCCTCCATTCCCGCCTGCTCCGGATCCGACATAACCCAGAGCCCGCTTTTACTTTCTGAAAGCACCAAGACCGCCACGCTGCGGCCCCCCTCCGGAAAAACAAGTTCATCTGACCCGGACCGATCCAGGACAGCGGCAACGATAATGCTGGGCCATTATCGTTACCGGCTCATCGGTTCGCACGGATCGGGTTTTCAGTAGCGATCACTGGGAATTATCGTTGCTAGGTTAGTAGTCACAGTCCGGCTGCGGTCGAGAAATCCCCTCTATGGTCCTCTGCCCGACTCCAACTTCTTGGCCCATATCAGTTAGTGTAAACACCTTGATTTTTCCGACATGCTCGACACTGATCAGCCCGTGACTCTCCAAGCTTGTCACGCAATCTCGCAACTCATCAATTGTTGATACGAGTGCCAAGCTGCGCAGCCAATCAAGCATGACCCGATCATTGAGGCGGAAGCCTGGCTCTCGTTCGAGAACTCTGAGAAAAGCAAGTGCACGATGGTCTGATTTGAGCTGTTCCAGATCTGTCGGTGCATTCACCCGATCAGTCATTGGGCTCAGCTTTGTCAAGGCTGGTAGGGGATTTGATGTCAGCCTGACCAACTAAGTGATCGACCGTTTCGAGCATAGCTTCCAGATAGCTAAACAGATCAAACATTACTTTCCATGATACTTTCCCTCTTTTGCCCTCAAGTTCGATTTCGCTAGTCATCGACCAAACACCTTCATCTCGAGGCTGAGATCCATTGTCGTAGACTGGCCGAAAATCTTCGGTGTGAATAATCTTGTTGCAGCATTCCCGCAGAGTTTCGGGAATGCCTAGGCCTTCGTAGATCACCAGAAAACTGCCATGTTCCTTCTGCTGCTTGGATTTGAAAGACTGAAAATCTGCTTCTTCCTTCAGTTGATCGTCGAGCGCTCGATAGGACGCGGCCATGGCGAGTAGCATGCTGGAAAGTCGTTCTTCGGCGGCTTCTTGATGCCGCGCGACCAACAGCGGGTGTGACCACGCCGGTTCTTCTCCAAAGTCTTGAAGATCACCGTTCCAAAGAGCCTCTAAGCCTTTTGTCGCTAGCGCGATCTCGAATGCTTCTGTGCACATGGCTTCAATCGCAGCGCAATCAAAAGCGAGAGGTTTCGCAAATTCGTGCCAATACGGATTTTCGGTCGGTTTTCGCGCCACTAACTAATCCTTGCATTAGCGCGGCTTTGCAGATCGCCAAGTCTCGCCATCAGCTCCCCGAAACCGATTGCATCGGTTCGGAGGAGACCAGCATCAATCATTCTTTGGTAGTCCTGATCAAGCGCTTCCAATGGCTCGCCTGATGGGACCAGGCAGAGAGAACCTGAAACTGCATCTGCGTAATCAATGACTGTCCCGGTTTTGTCGTTTTCCCGAAAGAAATGCTGTTTATGTTCAGCCACTGTGGCGGCGAGCATCCGATCCTCAATTGCCTTTTGAGCGACTCCGATCTGATCGAGGCAGTCCAGATCGTACCAGTGTCGCGCATAACGATCGCCGCCGCGAAATTCGCCTCTCAAGCAATATGCGTGGATTGCTGTGGCCTTTTCCCAAAAAGTGCGTTCCGCACTCATCACCCGTGGACGAGCTGTGGGCAGTATGAGCCCTTCTACGCCCTCAGCCAGATCGCAAGTCACATCATGTCGCTCGGCCGGTTCGCCCGTTGATCGTGCGCCGAATTCCAGAAGAACCGACGGCCGAACATATCCACTCCCACCACGGACCGCCTCGTAATCCAAATAGAGTTGGTCATTTTCCTGACGCAGGGTTGCGGAGAGTTCTTCGCTTTCAATGCGAGCCGCAAGCAAGGGGACGACGTCGGCTTCGATCCAAGCTGACAGGCGCTCACGCACTGTCTCAGTCCATTTCTTGGCTTGCGACCTGCTTGGTGGATACGGATTCGCTGGATCCGGGATCAGATCAGGTATGATCTGCCTGATATCATAGGTAACGTCGACATCTTCCGAAAACCGGTCGATAGCCTTGTAGACTTTTGACAGGGAGGTTCCGCCCTTGAAGGCAAGATGATCGCCAAGCTCGCTCTCAAAGAGCACGTTGAGGCCCCAGACAACCCAAATGTCTTTTTCGAGCAGATCAGCAGGCCGCCCCAGATTTGAGGCGGCCGCTTCCAATGCGTCGGTTTTATCTTTGTCAGATAGAGCGAAGTAGTTGCTGGTTCGCGTCATTGCGCGGCGGCTAGGGTACTTAGTTCCTTTGCCATCCAGGTCGGTGCGCTGGCACGCAAGGAAAGCAGCTCTTGCCGCTCGTCTTCACTAAGTTGAGGTTTAATCCGCCCCAAAACCTTACCTGCCTCTGATCTGCCAAAGTAAGCCAATGCCCTGAAGGCGTGCCCTGCCCGGCTGTTTGGTGCACGTAGCTGCCAACTAGGAACATGTTTTAGCTCCACGTTTTGAGCGCCAAGCTTCAGATAGCGACTGGGACCGGATGTCCAGTAGATCTGACGTGCAGGATTTTGCGTCGACAAACCAAGCATGTTGGCCGCAGACGCGCCGCTTATCGAAACGCGTTCACCTGTGGTTTTTACGATATTCTCGACAACAGCTTCGACAGAGGGCGCGCGCGCGCCGAAACGGGTTTTCACTGGCAGTGCGAACAGGCCGCGCTTCACGCGCATGAGTTCGCCACGCTTCACCAGGCGGGACAAGGCCTGGTCGATTGCAGCACGCTCCCCAAGATGGAGCAGTTCTTTTGCAGAGACGGTTGCGCCCTCAGGCAACGCTACGGCGTAGGCTTTGATGGCTTCGGATGTGGTTCTCATGTCAGGCTCCTTGTGTCAGATATATAGCTTGTTTTCTGACAGTTTGCAAGGTAAAAGTACTACCAGCGATCCTTGTAAGGTGCTTGGGGAAGTAGTTTAACAGATTGAATTGAGGCAATTTAATACTTGATATGTGTATTGAACCACTCAGAAAACGAACCGGCGAGGGAAAGCTTTACACGCGGCGGGATGACACCGTCGCTTCTATAAAGTTGAGCCTTGAGTGGGCCTTTGACGAGCTCCTAGACAAGGCTGCGATCCGAGATCGCCGACATACCAGCTACATTCCTTCCGAAGTGCTGCTCTATCATCTTCGGCAAACCAAGTCAGACAATGCGGACGGTCGATTTGTGGCACTTTACAATATTCTGCTTGATCGTGTTGAAGCCGCCTGCCCAAGACCCAATCGCCGACGTGGCGATAAAGAGCTCGAAGATGCGCGCATTGCCGAGATCCGCGACAAAGCTATAGAACACGTCACTGAGCTCATGTTTGAGGACCGACAGGGCTACAACGAGCAGCTTGATGCGTATGAACTCTTTTTCGACCGAGCCGTTCGGTCAGTCCGCATAACAAAATTCCGGCAGGTGAGCGGCCGAGAAAACGCCACCGACTCTCTTGTTCATCACGATGATGCCGAGGAGATCCGCCAAGAAGTCGAAGAGGCGCTTGAGCGATATAAGAAGTCAGGCCTGACACAAGAAGAAGATTTAGATTACCGGATTCACATACGCCGCGCGATTGACGCCTTACCGACAGAAGAACGAAAGGTGATCGATTTGATGCTCGCAGACATTCCCATTGAGACAAACAAGGACGGCGAACCTTCAATTACTCAGCTGTTAGGCTGTGTTGAAAAAACGGTGCGAAACCGGCGTGATCGTGCGTTTGAGAAGATCAGATTGGCGCTCAGAATGGAGGATAACAATGACCTATAGAGAAGATGTCCTCAACGATTTCATGATCGAGCCTGAGATATCACATGCTGTGTTGAAGTCGTATTTGAGCAAATATCCCGAACTGACCGACGATCTATTGGAACTGTTTCACGAGTTGACGCTGAGTGACATGGAAGCGATTGAGGCAAGTCTCCCGCTCGAAACAAAGGCAATGGGCACCACCGTGCTGCGTGTCCAAAAAGTCGAGCAAGCGCTCTACGGAGCTGGCGTACGCGATCTTTCCAGGGAGCTTGGACTACCGCGCGGGTTTCTCATGGGGTTGCAGGCAAGCATCGTGCACATCGGTTCGGTGCCGGTGGCGTTGTTGAACACGTTGGCCAAGACTCTGGGTGTCAGACTGCAAGACATCATCAGTGGTATGCAGCATGGCGATCAGCAGGCCGTTGCAATGAAATCTGATACGAAGCCCGGAGCGCAGCCTGCAATTGATTTCGAAGATTTTGTAGAACAGGCAGGTTTGAACGAGGAGGAGCAACGCGCCTTGCAAACGTTGCTTGCAGGCAATGGATCGGATTGAAGCCATACGGCGCTGCGCTGCGCGCCTCCATGATCAGCGCACCGGCAAGGGCGGTGATCCGACCCGGCCTTATGCATTCGCTCTTCAAGAAGCTAAAGCCCGCGACCTAGAGGTGAGAAAGCTCGTTGCCGGGCACCCACAACTGAAAGGCGGAAGAGCTCTTTTGCAGGCGAAGGCCGGCGTAATCTTGCATGAAGAGACGGGAACCGAGTTCCTCGATGCGTTTCTTGTCGCCCATGAGATCGGTCACGATGAATTTGGCGGTGATTTCGAGATTCCGCCAAGCACAAACATCGATCCAGCTCGATCATCCGATCCGGCATCGGTTGGCACGGATCGACTGGTCGATTACAGCAATCGTGCACGTCAGGAAGTCCAAATGGATTTGTTCGCGCGGGAATTTCTCTTTCCGCGTAGCTTGGCCTGGTCGTGGCATGTGGAAAACAATCTCAGTGCTCGCGCAATTGCTGAGCGGCTTGGCGCACCGTACGATATGGTCGCAGTTCAACTGTTCGACGCTCTCTGGCTGCCGGTGATGAAAGAGGCACCCGATGTTGTCAGCGCGCCTAAGCCCCTCAATCCAGAACAACGGATCGCGGCTGAACACAATGGAAAAGCGCTTCTGTTAAAGGCAGGGCCTGGGACCGGGAAAACCCAGACGCTTGTCGGCCGGTTATCTGTGCTGCGCGACCGAGATGTCGAACCGGACTCCATCTTACTATTGACGTTTTCAAACAAAGCCGCAGGGGAAATGACAGACCGTGCGTTACGGGTTTGGCCTGAAGCAGCCGGCGCAGCTTGGATTGGCACGTTTCACTCATTTGGGCTTGATGTCCTGCGCAGGTTTCATGACAGAGCTGGTTTGCCGGCTGATCCACGTTTGATCGACGCAACAGAAGCAATCGCCCTTCTGGAAGACGAGTTTCCACGGCTGCGCTTGAAGCACTTCAACGATCTTTGGGATCCGACGGATAATTTACGTTCAATCCTGTCAGCCATCTCCCGCGCTAAGGATGAGGTCGTTGGCAACACACGTTATCGCGAACTTGCGGAGCAAATGCTCTCATCAGCGCAGACAGACGACGACACAATCGATGCCGAAAAATGCCTTGAGATCGCAGCGGTGTACGATCTCTACGAGCAGCTTAAGGCAGATCGCGGCGCGGTTGACTTTGGCGACTTGGTCGCCAGGCCGACGATGTTGGTTGAAAGTGACCCAGAAGTTCGATCAGAACTTCAACGGCTCTATGACCATGTACTTGTCGACGAGTATCAGGACGTGAACCGAGCCAGCGTGCGGTTGCTAAAGGCGCTCAAGCCCGATGGCAAAAATCTCTGGGTTGTCGGGGATGCCAAACAGTCGATCTACAGATTTCGAGGGGCGTCCTCGTTTAATATCGACCGTTTTGAGGCGGAAGACTTTCCGGGCGGCGCATCCCTGCAGCTAAGTGTCAATTATCGATCAACACAGCAGGTCTGCGACGCATTCAAGGGATTTGCTCACACGCGCATGGCGGCAGCTGAGCCCGACTTTGAGGCGAAAGCCCACAAAGGTGCAACTGGAGATCTACCTTCGTTCGTTGGTGTCGCATCCAAAGATCAGGAAATCGACGAAGTGGCAGCGCGGATCAATCGTGCATGCGGCCAGGGCGTGTTACTTCGCGATCAGGCGGTCATTTGTAAGGGAAACGCCAGGTTGGCTGAGATTGCAGCCGGACTGGAAGCGCGTGGTATACCGGTCTTGTTCCTAGGTCCGCTCTTCGACAGACCTGAGATCAAGCAAGCTTTGTCCCTCATCTCACTTGTGGTTGATCCCCGGGCCATGGGCCTTACCTGCGTTGCATCAGTTGCTCCCTTTCGGATGCCGATACAGGATGTATCCACATGTATTGAGACAATCCGCGCTGCTGAAAAATTGCTACCTCTGGATTGGCGGCAAGCCCTTTCTGGAATTGAAGACATCAGCAAGGAGGGACAGAAGTCAATTGCCAAGCTTAACGACGCGTTCGACGATCTTGAACCGACGGCAACGGCCTGGCGGGTGATCACCAAAATTTACCTCGACGAGACACGTCTGGCGGCTGATACTGCGCGCGAAGCAAGATCAGGCAATGCAAATCCGGCACTGGCTCTCTGGCAGTTTCAAAACTTTTTGAGGTCAACGTTGCCAGAAAAGTCCGGGTATCCTATCCGCGATTTGCTCGACCATATCCGCCGCCTGGTCATCTTGTCTGATGAACGAGACTTGCGCGACTTGCCAGATGCTGCGCAAAGCCTTGATGCCGTGCGGATCATGACAATCCACAAAAGCAAAGGTCTTGAATTCAAAACCCTACACCTGCCGTCATTGACCAGCAGATCCATACCTCGCTCTGCCAAGCAAAACCGAGGCCTTTCTCCCCCAGACGGGATGATCGAGGGAGCACCTTTCCGCGGTAGTGATGCCATAAATATGGGACATGACGAAGAGCAGCAGTGTCATTTCTTCGTTGCGCTCTCAAGAGCAGAAGATGGACTGTTCCTCTACGCGCATAGTAAGAGGTCGAGTTTCATTGATGACATCTCCGCTCACTTGGCGAACATGCCGCCGATTTCGAAACCTTCCGATACTGCGATTGCCGGTGAGACATTCACGCTCGAGGTGGATGGAATTGCCCGTATGTCGCCGTCGCAGCTTGCGACCTTTGACAAATGCCCACGGCGGTTTTTGTTCGCACATGTCTTGCAAGTAGGCGGTCGACGCTCCGAATCGGCCCTTATGCGCATGCACAACGCCGTCCAAGCTGTGGTCGATGCATTGACTTCTCGCTTGAACAACGAACCCAGTGAGGCTGAACTCACTGCCATCATGGATGCTGCTTGGAATGAAAACGGTCCGGTCGATCATGGCTACGCACCTGAATATCGTCAGATATCCAATGAATTGCTGCAATTTTTTCGGCTGGTACGGAAGGGAGAAACGCGACATGCCCCTACGCCGCTGTCGTTGAAATTTGGCGAGGCAGAGATCGTTGTTTCGGCGCACGAAGAAATCGATGTCGGTGCGTCCAGAGTATTTAGGCGCATCAAGACCGGGCGAAAGACCACCAATGCGGTCACATCGTTGGATGCGGCAGCCTTTCAGCTTGCTGCTGAAGGGCGTGGCGAGGCGGAATTCGTGTTTTTGACAGGCGGAACGCAGGATCGGCTGTCCATGAAGAGCACGCAGCTTGGAAATAAAAAAACAAAGATCGGGCAGGCTGCGATAGCCATTTTGGAGGGCCGTTTTCCACCAAAACGCAGTGAGCGCTGTGCCCGCTGCGCGTACTTTTTCATATGCAATGAACCACCTTCTGGCACGCTCAGAAAAAAGATTGGATCTGGCTTACCGGATTCTTCCTGACGCCGCGATTGTCCTTGTGAAGGCGCAGACATGAGGTCTGTGCCCGATAACTTCATAAGGAATAACACCATGAAATCGCAAGGAAATGATCCTCGCTTCCGGGTTCTCATCTCTGATGAGACCCTCAACTTCAAAAAACATGTCTTCGATGACCCCAAGGTTCTCGGTCGTCAGTTGATCGAAGCTGTCGGCGGTCATCCCGTCGACGAACACGTAGCGATCGCCATTCTGCCGAACGGTGACTTCGAAGACATCCGCCTCGACGAAAGCTATGACTTGCGCGGCCGCGGTGCAGAAAAGGTGATCGTTGCCCGCACCGATCGCGCCTTCAAGTTCAAGATCGACGACAAGGATCTTGAATGGCCGCGTGCCTGCATCAGCGGCTTCGTTCTTCGCAAACTTGCCGACCTGCCGGCGAACTACAATCTCTGGCAGGAAATCCCCGGCCAACAGGACCAAAAGATCGCCGACGGCGATGTCATCAATCTCGGTGAGAAGGGTGTCGAGCGTTTCATCTCGCTTATTGATCAGACGACGGAGGGCGATACCCTTCCCTCGTTCGACCAGAGCTTTCTGGCTGACCACGGCTATCAGTTCGAAGTCGTACAGGAAGGTGGCACGACTGGCATCATCCTGAAGGCGCTCGATCTTCCTGAAGGCAAATTCAATGCCGTGACAGCGGACATCCTGGTGATGCTGCCGGCCGGTTATCCGGACTGTGCGCCAGACATGTTCTACGCGTCACCGCATCTGACGCTGGCCAACGGTCAGGTGCCAAAGGCCTGCACCGCCCAGCTCACGTACTCTGGTCGTGTGTGGCAGCGCTGGTCGCGGCACAACAACGCGTGGCGTCCCGGGATTGACGGCCTGCGCACCATGGTCGCCCGGATCAAGACTGCCCTGGCCGAGGCCCGGTCATGAAGGGCGCTTTGGACATCATCTTGGCTGATCCGCACGAAGTCGGTATCCGGCCCCTGCTGACGCAGGGTGCCGGTGCCGAGCGGTCCGGCTACATGCTTTTTGGCACTGCTGTGATCGCGCAGGACCCATGGACGGAAGCAGCGCGGACACGGCTGATTTCTCACGCCTTCCTCGATCTTGACAAAGATGAGGTGGTTTCCGCCTCTGCGCGACATGTAACCTGGCAAACGGATGGTTTTATGCGACTGCTCGGCCAAGCGAAAACTGATGGGCTGGTGCCTGCTATCGTGCATACCCATCCTAGCGGTCAGGCACGGTTTTCGAAACAGGACGATCGCAACGAAGCTGAATTGGCTCGAACGGCCCTTACTAAGGGCGCCGCTGGCTTGATCAGTGTCTTGCTTGCCGGCAACGGCGAGATTGCAGCCCGCATCTGGCTTTCCGCTGACAAGCCAATCGCCATCACCCGTATTTTGCACACGGGTCCTCGGCTGAGCCTGAGCGCAACAGGAGATGCCGATCTCGGCTTTCTGGATCGCCAGACGCGCCTATTCGGGGACCATGCCAATGCGATGATTACGAAATTCCGGTGCGGAATTGCTGGCGGTGGCGCCACGGGAAGCGCTTTGCTGCCCCTGCTGATGCGTCTTGGTGTACGGGAGGCAGTCATGTTCGAGAGGGATTGTGCGGAAGACACCAATCTCAACCGGCTGCATGGCGCGCGACTCGAAGATGTGGAAGCAAATAGACAGAAGGCTTACATTCATGCCCGTACCGTCAAAGAAGCAGGTCTCGGCATGTCGCTTGTGACACTCGATGCCTGGGCTGGTGAACCATCAACTTGGGATGCGTTGAAGTCTTGCGATGTGATTTTCTGCTGCACGGATGATCACGCCGGTCGGCTGCGTCTAAACCGCTTTGCTCGCTTCTACGGGATTGCCGTCATCGACGTCGGTCTTGCGATGCAGCGTCGCCATGATCAGTCATTCGATCTCTTCGCGCGTGTCTCGACCCTCGTGCCAGGGCATGCCTGCTTGTTGTGTGGTGGGTTCATCGACCCGCGGCGTGCTCGCGAAGAAGCCCTACGGCGCAGCGATCCCGATGCCTATGAAAAACTCAAAGAGGAAGCCTATGTACTCGGCGAAGGGAACCCCTCCCCTGCTGTTGTAACCTTCACAACAGAGGCGGCGACAATGGCGGTCAATGAATGGCTAACAGGCATTACTGGCTTCGCCGGATCTTCAGGGATGCTCCCGACCCGGATGCGCAGGTTCCATGCGCGCGACGAACGGTTTCCAGACATCAAGCCCCGTCCAGGCTGCCCCTGCTGTGATGATGCAGCAACCATGGGCCGTGGGGATGTCTCACCCTTTTTGGATATGGTGACGTGAGATGACAAAGTTTTTGGCGAACGTATTTCGGTGCTTCGGGTGGCTGCGTTATGATCTTTTGGTGACCCGCCAACAGGCCTTTCCCGAAATGTCCGAAACAAATCCTGAAAGAGTGATCCTAGTCGAGAGTGGCAAGATTAAGAAATGGGCGTGCCTCTCTTGTCCAGGCGGCTGTGGTGAAAGGATTGCCCTATCGCTTAATCCTGACAGGCGTCCGCGGTGGAAGGTAACGACGGATTTTTGGCATCGGCCGACTGTCGCCCCGTCCGTTCACCAGCAGAATGCATGCGGCTGCCATTTCTGGGTCAAGAAGGGTCAAGTGCACTGGTGCAGAGGGGGGCGACCAAAGAAAAATGCTTCGGTTACTGAAGCTCCGAGGCGTTAGCGCTTTGAATTCTCGATCATAGATGACATGAGCGCATAGCCGCGCGCCAGTTTCTGTTTGACAAGGTCGGAAAGCGCACGTTCGGCGTCGACTTGGGATTTGTACCAATCACACCGGTGCCGTCCCCAGGTGCCAAAGCGACCCCACTGCCGGTGAACGCCATGATCTCCGAAGAGGTCGGTGGTCAATTCAACGCAGTAGAAGCGGTCCATGTTGCGGGCTGGATCAATGCGGCGCATATCAATCTGCATCAATCTCCTCCTCGCTCATTGGGATGTAGTTGGTTGAAACAAGCTCGAGCCTGGGCTCTTTTTGCTCGAGACCCCAGCGGCGCTCGGTGTAAAACTCGAGGGCCTTTCTTGTTCTGGCTTCGAGGACGTCACCGGTGAAACCGTATTCGATACGCACCACGCGCTGTTGCGCTTGCGTCAGCCGAGAATGCGGCTTCAACGTCAGCACCGCCCAGGTGAACCAATCGTCGTCATGTGGTATCGCTTCGGCTGACCTTGTCTCCTTGAAAGAGTGATCGGGATCGATACGGGCCGGGTGGAAATCCCGAAAGGCGTCTCGTGCATAGCACCAGGCACGGACATGCAGGCGAACTCCATCCGAGGCAAAACGCACCGGGGCGATCCAGCGGGTCATGGGCTCGGGGTCCCGCATCGACTGATAGGCGATCTTGACGGCCTCATTGGCTCTGAACGCCCGGTAGAGCGGCCGCAGTACGCGCATGTCCTGAATCCGCTGGAGGTCTGGCAGCCTGTCGAAGGCTGGAGCTGCATCTGCGGTGAGCTGTTGAATCATTTCTGCGACCGAAGCGCCCTCGGTCAGCCGCTCGAAGCTTTCCTGTGCAAGATACTGACGCGACGAAGCATCGTAGTGCAGGGCATTTTCGGGCGCTTCTGCGAGGTATGCGCGAAAGTCCAGAGCGGCCTGTGCATTGGAAATACCAAACCGTTTGATTAAGGAAGCACGGGTTGCGGCACCGTCCCAAAAAAACAGCCTATCGAGATATTCCAGGCGTGCGCGTTGGGCATGTTTCAGATCGTCAAAGGCCATGATCAGAAACTAGCTTGACTCTCTCACCCTGTCCATCTATTTTTTACATGTGTAGAAATTAATGGTGCAAAATGAAAATCCTTCACACGGCAGATTGGCACTTAGGGCGCACGCTGCGCGGTGTTTCGCTGCTTGACGACCAGGCCCACATTCTGGATCAGATCTTTGACGCGATTGTTACGCGGAACATCGATGTTCTGATCGTCGCTGGTGATATCTATGACAAGGCTTCGCCTGCGGAGCCCGCCGTCAAGCTCTACAGCGATTTTATCGAACGCGTTTTCGAGGAGACCGAGGCAGCGATCGTCGTGATTGCCGGAAATCACGATTCCGGGCAGCGACTTGGTGCGGTGACCAAGCTCTTCGACAAGAGACGCATCCTTATCAGAGGGCCCCTAGAGAAAGACGAGGCGCCGCTCATTCTTGAGGATGAGCACGGCCCTGTAGCGTTTTCGGCGTTGCCCTATGGCGAGATCTATGCCGCCCGACGCGAATTCGAAGACGAAACGATCCGAACGCCAGAAGACGTGTTAAAAGCCCAGATTAAAGCGGCGCGTCGCCACAAACCAGAAGATGCCCGATGGGTTATCGTCGCCCATGCCTTTGTCACCAATTGCCAACCCAGCGATAGCGAACGCCGCCTGTCCGTTGGAACGGTGGAAATGGTCTCTCAAGCGATTTTCGACGGAGCCGATTATGTCGCCTTGGGGCATCTGCACCGCCCCCAAATGGCAGGCAGCGAGACCGTTCGATACAGCGGATCGCCACTGGCTTTTGGTTTTGACGAGGCGGATACGCAAAAATCCATGACGGTCTTTGACGTGGAAGCGTATGGCACTGTCACCAATCTCGAGCAGATTGCGTTCCAACCGGTGCGACGAGTACGCGAGGTCCGTGGACTGCTCAGCGACCTGCTGGCTGAGGCGGAGGCCAATCCAAGTGATGACCTGATCTGCGCCATTCTGTTGGACGAAGGTGCACTTGTAGAACCGCTGGCACAATTGCGGCCGCATTATCCGAACATTCTTCAAACCCTGCGCGAAAAGAAGCACGACCTGGTGATCTCGGCCGCCGGACGCGCGCAATCCAAGCTTGATGACCCTGTCAGCGTAATCGGAGAATTTGTCGCCTATGTGCGCGGCGAGAAACCCAACGATATTGAGCAAGGCGTCGTTACGCAATTGATCGATGAACCCGTCCGGGAGGAAGTCTGATGCGCCCGATCCGTTTGACCATGACCGCTTTCGGGCCCTATGCGGGCACCGAGGTTGTCGATTTCACGGCAGCGATGGATGCCGGTATTTTTGGCATCTATGGAGATACTGGCGCGGGTAAGACAACCATATTCGACGGTATGTCATTCGCGCTTTTTGGCGAGTCGTCGGGTGCCGAGCGATCAGCAGAGGACATGATCTCACACCATGCCAGTGCAACCGCTTTGACCGAGGTCGAGCTGGTCTTCGATCTTGGCGAAGAGCGCTATGTTATCCGGAGGGTGCCGAGCCAGACGCGTGCTGCGAGCCGGGGATCGGGGACAGCGCATCAATCTCATGAGGCCTATCTTTTCAAAGCCACAGGCATGGCGCTTGACGAAATCAAGTCAGATAACCGTGGTGACGCCTTGGCGGAGAAGAAAGTCAAATCCGTCGACGGGATGATTGAAGAATTGCTCGGCTACAATGCCGACCAGTTCCGGCAAATCGTCCTGTTGCCGCAGGGTGATTTCCGCAAGATTCTGACTGCGAGCTCCGATGAGCGTTCCCCGATCCTGAAGCGCCTGTTTGACGTCCGGCTCTATGAAGGCTTTGTCGAGAAGATCAAACGCAAGGCCGCCGGGCTGCGCCAAGAGATCCATGATGAGCGGCTAAAACGGGATACACTGCTCAATCACGAGACGGAGGAGGCGTTTCGAGCAGATGCGGCGAAGGACAAGGCCGCCATTGACGTACTCGATGCCCGGATCGAGACGCTTGAAAAGACGCTTTCTGACCATCGCAGGGTGCTGACGGCGGCAGAGGCCTTGTCCGAGAAATTCTCGAACCTTGAAGACGCCAAGCGCGACAGGGCTGATCTTGAGCGCCAACGCCAGCAGATCGACCAGCTGCGCTCACGCACGAAACAAGCGCGTGTCGCCGCAACGCTGATACCGCTGGAGGGTGCGGCAGCAGGCGCACGCGATGACCATGTCGAGGCGATAAAGGCGCATGACGACGCCGAGGAAGCATTTACCAAAGCGGAAACGGCACGCACAGTTGCGCAGGGAACCTTGGCTCAGACCACCAAAGAAACGCCGCAGCGGGAGGCTGCCGCAGAAAGGGTGCAGGAACTCGAGCGCTGGAAGGCGACACTCGATCAAACCGAGGCGCTCAAGCAATCGCTCACCGAGAAGGCCGAGGCGGTGACGAGCGCAACGACAAACGAGACCGACGCGAAGCAGGCCGCCGAGGGTGCTGGCAAGCAATTGGACGCGCTTCGGGCTCTGCAGAAACTGCAGCCTGATCATGACAAAGCGGTCAGTGATGCGGCGGCCCGTTTGGCCGCCCTGCAACGCGAAGCCGAGATCCTTGGCGAGTATGAGAAGGCAGTCACCCGGAGAGATCAGCAGAACGGAACCGTCGACGGTTTGGCCAAAGCCCATCAGAAATCGAGCTCGCATCTCCAGTCCTGTGAGACCGCATTTGCGAATGCTGAGCAGGATCTGACGGACATCCAGGCCCTGCATGTGGCCCGCAAACTTCGCGATGGTGAACCTTGTCCGGCCTGTGGTTCGCTCGATCACCCGGCGCCGGCCACTGGCGATCCTTCGCGGCAGGGCCGTCATGAGGCGTTCGAGGCGGCGCGAGAGGCACTGGAACTGGCGAAAACGGCAGAACAGGAAGCCAGAGCCGCCTTGAGGTCCGCTAAGGCCTTGCTGGAAGAGCGGCAAAACACTCTGGCCGATCTCGCTGTACCAGCGCGCGATCGCGAGACGTTGCTGCCGATCCTGACAGCTGAGACCGACAAGAAGACTGCCCTCGATGCCGATACCCGGTTCGCCAATTTGGCTGATCGACTTTCGGCGGCCGAAACCCAGTTAACCGCTGCTACGGGTGTGTACGAAGCGGCCAAACAAGCGTTGGCAGACCGCAAAACAGAACTGTCGAATGCGCAGACGCAGATGGATGCAATTTTGCGAGAGGTTCCCGAGCCGTTTCGTGAAGCAAACCATCTGGCAAGCACACTTGAGAGCGCCATAGCTGAGCGTGATCGTTTGGCGCAAGCGCATCAAGTCGCGCTCGACGCTGACAAGGAAACCGCGGTCGCGCTTGCCGCAGCAGAGCAGGGACGCAATGGGGCCAAGAAGGCACTTGGACGCGCCAGCAGCGCTTTGGAGGAGGCAAAAAAGGCACTAACCGATGGCCTGGTCACAGCGGGCCTTACTGCAGAGTTGTTTCAATCGGCAAAGAGGGATGTCGGCCAGATCGATGATCTGGAGGCCGCGATCAAGGAGCATGAGCAGAGCCTTGCTGCGAATGCAGATCGGCTGAAGCGCCTGGAGGCAGAAATCGGTATGCGCGAACGGCCCGATGTTGACGCTCTGAAGGACAAGGTCTCCGCCTGTGCGACGGAGCTGGAGACCGATCAGAACGAGCGGACCCGGCTTCAGACCGAACTGGCCCGCAAGCAGGGCGTCTTGCAAACCGTCGAGAAGATATCCGCCAAGATCGCATCCCTTGAAGAGCGCTACGCGCCGCTGGGCGAAATCTCCAATCTGGTGAATGGCAATAATGACCGGAAGGTGCGGCTGCCGGATTTTGCCATAGCGGCCATGTTCGATGAAGTGCTTGTCGCCGCCAATCTCAGGCTCGGCCCGATGTCAAACGGACGGTATCAGCTACACCGGCCCGAAGAGGTGGCGGGTGGCGTTAGTAAGCGCGGTCTCGACATCGCGGTTCATGATGCCAATACGGAAAAGTCGAGATCGACCAAGACGCTCTCGGGCGGCGAGGGGTTTCAAGCGTCCTTGGCGCTGGCTCTCGGACTCTCCGATGTGGTTCAGCAGAACAGCGGTGGGATCAAACTGGATGCGATCTTCATCGACGAGGGTTTTGGCACGCTGGATGATGAGACATTGAACACGGCCCTGGAAACGCTTCACTCGCTGACAAACGAAATGCGCGCGGTGGGTCTTATCTCTCATACCGAGCAGGTGAAAACCCTGATCACGGCCGGCTTCGACATCGAGGTGACGCCGTCAGGCTCCCACATCCATGCGCGCGCAGATGCGGCATAGACTGGCCATGCAATACGTGTATCAAATATCTCAGCACTTCGCTTTGGCGTCATAGCTATGCGGTTTGGTATCCATAACGGCGTTCGCATAGAAGCAACGCCCGGAGCTCAAGGGAAATGCCCTGGCTGCGATGTCGAACTCATCGCGAGATGCGGAACGAAAAAGGTATGGCACTGGGCGCACAAAGGTCAGCGCCATTGCGATCATTGGTGGGAAAACGAAACGCAGTGGCACCGCGATTGGAAAAACCACTTCCGGGCCGACTGGCAAGAGATCGCGGCGCACGACGACGACGGCGAACTTCACATCGCTGATATCAAGACACCCAACGGCCTGGTTGTCGAATTTCAGCATTCATACATCAAGCCGGAAGAAGCTCGAACGCGCACCAAATTCCACCAACCGATGTTTTGGATCGTCGATGGGATGCGCCGGAAAACCGACCGCAAACAGTTTCTGACTGCCCAGTCCGATGGGGTAAAACATCCCACAAAGGACGGTTTGGTCCAACAGCTGTGGATCTATGACTCACGGCTTCCGAAAGAATGGGTGCATGTGGGCGTGATTGTCGCGTTCGACTTTGGGGAGGACACGGTTTGGATCCTCCGGCGCATCAAAAGTGACTGGGTTTATGGCTTTGAGTATCCAAAAACCAAACTGGTTGAGCACATCTCGGAAAGTACTGCTATTCCTGACGTGTTGTTTGGTGAGCCTGAACGCCGCACCATGCGATATCGTCGTCGTCGGGCTAGATTCTGATTTGTATGACTAGCAAGCTACATCGCCATCTCCAAAACGAAGCGGTCACCGAAAGAGAGACCGTTCTCCCGAACAAGTTTCAAAGCGCATAGCTGCTGTGCAAATACGCGTAATGTCTGTTGTGCACTTGCACGTATCGTCGGTTCAAACCTCCGACTGATTGAAAGTCAAAGCCCGACCAATTGAAAGCGGATCGCTCAGACTCTCAATACTCCAACTCCCTCGCTTGCATCATCAACCGCCAAATCGAGGTCGGGCAGATCCCGCAATGTCTGCAGATCGAACGTCATCAAAAACGTCTCCGTCGTCACGAAGGTATGCGGAGCCCCGGGCCGCGGTGCCCTGGGACCAGACGCAATCAGATCCTTGTAGCGGAGTCGCGCCAGAAGATCGCGGCTCACGTCTTTGCCAAAAATATCCTTCAGGCCTGCACGGTCAATCGGCTGGTGGTAAGCGATGGCACAAAGCACGCCCATCTCCATTTCAGTGAAGGCCAGTGTTTGGACGCCAAGATCTGCGGCGGCCTTGATGGCGTCGGCGAATTGCGTCTTGGTTCTGAACATCCAACCGCTTGCGACCTCAACCAGTTCATAGGGTCGGCCCACCAGTTCCGCCCGAATATCTTCGATCAGCATCTCGACCGACGCCCCCTGCCCCACCACGCGGGCGAGGTCGTCGCTGCCCACCGGTGAGGCACTGGCGAAGAGCACGGCCTCGATCCGGCCCATCCATTCGCGCCAGCGCAGCTCCTGCGGCAGGTCTTCAAGTTCGAGATCAAACACGTCCTCGCGTGCCGAGCCCCCTTCTCCCTTCGCATGTTTCCGCTTGGCCGCGACGTTCATGGTGCAATTCCGTAAAGGCGGAAGGTCGGCCGCCCGGTCAGCTCGCGCGCAACCCCGAGCTCCACCAGGCGGTCACAGAACCGCCGCGCCGCTCTGTCGGTCATAGGTATGGTCGTGCTCTGGATCATTGGCGACAGCATCGCCGCTGGCGCGACGGCATCCTCGGACAGGAACAGCGCGACTGCCGCCTCCGATCCCCTTGCCCGCAGCTTCGGCGCGACAGCTTGGAGCGCAGCCGCACTAAATGAGACGTCGCGCGCCATTCGGATCGTGTCTTCAATGGACTCAAGCAAGCGTTGCTGAACGGTCAGCGCGGCACCCTGCCCGTCCGCAATCAGGTCTCGCAGCATCGCTTTGGAGAGACGTTGGGCCGAGACCGGTAGGATGGTCGCCCAATTCAACGCACGCGCCAGAACCACATCGCAGAGCAGCGAGGCGATCCGCTCTGCCCGATCATCGACCTCCAAAACAGCGCGCATCACCGAGACAGAACCAGCAAGCGGCCCGAGGGTCTTGGCACGCGCGGCCGCGCTTTCGATCCAGCCCACAACGTCCTCTTCAAAATTGGAACCAACAAGGTCGATTAATCTCACGCTCCAATCCTTGCCATTCAACCGCAGCCGCACCGCCTCCCGCCAGAACGCCAGAAGATCGCCGTCTGGACCACATGCCTCACCGGGTGGCGTCAGGTGATAGGCATCGCGGATATCCGCCTCACGGGCCAGACGTCCCTCCAATTTCGAGGTCGCTGTTGCGGCGCTGAGCGCCAGCCGGTTGGCGAGTAGTTTTATCGGCACGCCATGCCTGGGGTCGCTGATCAGCTGATCGAGTACCATCAGCGCCGCGCCCGACCGAAAGGCCACAGTTTCGGGGGTTTCTGGCAGTTGAGACGTGACCCAGGCGGGCAGCTTGGCTAGGCTGATCTGGTTGTCAGAGATGGTGCTGGGCTGATAGGTCATGCCACAACACTATCCTCCCACGGCGCTTTTATCCACAATATAGTGTAGAAACCGCCCCACCCTGCTGTTCTCTGCTATGTCCAATAAGTTTGCCTTATCGGACGTTATAGGATACGCTGCAGCACAGTCTCAGAATTAGCGGATTTTCGGGGGGAAAATGGCCTCAAAGGACGAGAAATCGAGCTCATCACCCTCTGATACGCTCGATGATGCTCGGGTCGACGAGAGAGATCAAGCCAAAAGCGATGCCATTGCCCTGCCCCCGCATGTGGCCGGCTCCGGAACCCTCGATCGGCTGGTCGACACAGCCCGCGACTATGCGACGGCATCGACGGCCAAGAATACCAACAAGGCCTACGTGGCCGACTGGAAACACTTCATGCGTTGGTGCCGGTTGAAAGGAACAGACCCCCTGCCTCCTTCACCAGAGATGATCGGGCTGTACCTCACAGATCTGGCCGCGCCCGCTGGTCCCTCCCCTGCCCTGTCGGTCTCGACCATCGAGCGCAGGCTTTCGGGCCTCGCCTGGAACTACGCGCAGCGCGGGTTCTCGCTCGATCGGAAGAACCGGCACATCGCCACCGTGCTCGCCGGGATCAAGCGAAAGCATGCGCGCCCGCCGGTGCAGAAGGAAGCGATCCTGCCCGAAGACATCCTCGCCATGGTGGCCACCCTGGGTTTTGACCTGCGCGGCCTCAGGGATCGGGCAATCCTGCTCCTGGGCTACGCCGGCGGCTTGCGTCGTTCCGAAATTGTCAACCTCGATCATGGGAAAGACAACACACCAGAAACTGCAGGTTGGATCGAGATCCTCGAGGATGGCGTGCTGCTCACACTCAACGCCAAGACCGGTTGGCGCGAGGTCGAGATCGGCCGAGGCTCGTCCGACCAGACCTGCCCGGTTCATGCACTCGAACAGTGGCTGCACTTCGCCAGAATCGACTTCGGCCCGGTCTTCGTCCGCACTTCGCGCGACGGAAAACACGCACTGGAGGCCCGTCTGTCCGACAAACACGTCGCCAGGCTGATCAAGGCCACTGTGCTCAAAAGCGGGATCCGCGCCGATCTGCCCGAGGCTGAGCGTTTGGCGCTGTTCTCCGGGCATTCGCTCAGAGCCGGATTGGCCTCCTCGGCCGAGGTCGACGAACGCTACGTGCAGAAGCAGCTCGGGCATGCATCGGCCGAGATGACCCGCCGCTATCAGCGCCGCCGGGACCGGTTCCGGGTCAATCTGACCAAAGCCGCCGGGCTCTGACCCACGCATCACGCCGCCTGCCCGCACAACCGGCCGTAGAAACTGCGCTCGAGATGCAACTCCCCTGCCCCGGCTTTCTCGGTCATCCCGCGGAGATACCCGCCGGCGGAAGTCACTTCGCCCTTGGCATGTTTGTCGAACACGAGCGCCATCGCCGCCGCGGCCATCTGTTTGCCCATGACCTCCTGCGCGGCCAGCCAGGCATGGTCCGATATCCCGATGATCTTCTTGAGATCCCCGGCAATCCGGTAAAGATCGCCCCAATCCCGGAGATACCCGCCCATGTTCCGCGCCCAGAACGCGAATTCCGGACAGGCCTGCATGACGGTCGCGACATCCACGGCTACGCCGCGGGCCGTTTTGAGCGCCTCCGCCCCCTGCCCTTCCCGTTCCGGTCTTTCCACCGGCACCACCGTTGGTCTGTCTGGCACCACGGCCGCCGCGTGCTCATTTTCTGAGCAATTACCAATTACAGGATCGAGTTGATTTGTAGTTAGTATATGAGGGTCAGAACTGGCCTCCTTGGGGTCCATTTCTTGAGTCTTCTTCGTAACTTGTGCTTTTTCTGTCGCCGAGTTCTCCACAGGATCATCCGCACGGACCGCTCTGAGATACGCCTGCTCGACCCGCGCCTGCAGCTCCTGGAACCAGCCGAGCACCTGCTCGAGGGTCTCTGAGGCCGCGTTGGTACGTGGAAGACGCGCAAGGAGACTTTCGAAGCGCTCCAGAAACCGTGCCCAGGCACCGCTCAGCGCGCTCTGGAGCGCCGCTTCGATCCGTGCCCGAATCATGCGGCGGGCCACGGTGATCTGACGCTTTAGACGCCGGCAGAGCGCGCGTTCGGCCTGGATCTGTCCGTAGAGCTCGGTGAACTCCTGCACACGGGCCGCCATGGGCGAGAGATCAAACCCATAGGCCTCGATGATATGACCCACCGGGTCCCGCCTGCCCCACCGTTTGCCGTTTGGGCTGTCCTTGAAGGCGATGATGCCCGCCTCCGCCAAGCGTTTCGCGTGGCGCTTCAGCGCGGAGAGCGAGAAGCCCGTCTGCTCCATAAGATACGCGTTGGAGGCCCAGACGATCGGACGTTGCCACGCTTCCCAGTCCTGGGGCTGTGTGAACGCCCCAAGTGTATCAAGAAGCATCAGATCGCTGGCCTTCAGCCCGATATGTGCGCCGACACGCTTCACGGCGACGAAAGCCTCGGTTTTGGGGACAGAAACACGCTTACCGGCTTCGGCAAGTTGCTCTGCCACCGCCAGGCCTGTGGTAGCTTTGCGCCATCCCGAAGGTTGGTTGATATCGGACATACCTCCAACGTTCTGAGGCATGCCTGTCTCAGGTGCTCCATGCGGAGTATCATTGAATTTTTTCATTTTTTGCCAGCAGACAAAGAAATCCAGTTCGCTCGAGAGCGTTTTCTCTTGTGTGGTGATTCGGTGACTGCTAGATTCTAGATGTCTAGTCTAAGAATTGCGCTTTGCGCAGCAGCCCTCGAAGCTCCGGTTTCGGGGGTTTTCTTTGCTCGCCTTCCTCCTTTCTGCTCGTCCTCAGTTTTCATCCTGCCCGTTTACAGCTGTAAACTCGGCGTAGGATTTCTTGATGATATCGGCCAAGTTGTCGTCCAGCCATTCGGCAAACTTCGCGTTTGCGCCCGTCTTTTTGGCCGACAACGACACCGAACCGCGGCTCGTATTGATCGTCACTCCCTCTACGGGGGTCACTTCCGAGGACCCGTTGCCTTGCCGCGCTCCACGCTTGGACGCTTCCTTTAGCAGCACTTCCAAACGGTCATCAGAGGTGCCTTCCGATCCACATTTCGCAAGAACTCTAAGGGCGGTTTGCTCGGTCAACTTTTTGGAGATGAATAGTTCAGCAAGTGCCGTCCATTTGGGTCTACCAGATTTCGGCGCCGCTCCTACGAGATCACCGACCCTGCTCGGAACATTTTGGGTCACCTTCATCAAGTGTGAAAGACCCGACGCGGACAGGCTCAGGACTTGCTTTACTGTCGGAGAAGCATGGCCAGCCTCCAGGATCGCCCCCGCAAATCGCGCCTTTTCGTAGAACGAAAGATTGCGACGCGCAGCGTTTTCCAAACCTTTTGCAAGAAGTGCAGTCGCGTCATCGACATCCTGAACGTTGGCACGCACTTTAATACCAAGTTCCCGGCAAGCTCTTAGCCGCCGCCGGCCATAGATAGCCTCGTATCGGCCTTCAGACTTCGCTCTTCGAACAAGGATTGGGACCTGTTGCCCGCCATCACGGATGCTATTCTTTAACGCCCCGAAACCTTCACCATCGTCCTCAGAGTTTACAACTGTAAACTCGTCGAGCCGATCCGCGGGTCCCCAATCATCGATAAGGCCGGGATCAATCTCACGAATGGCAGCGAGTGATCCTTGCAGAGCGCCGAGGGCCGGGGCGCTTGTTTTCGGAACTTTGCTGCCCGCTTTCCCTCCGGACCGCGCAATCGTGCTGGCTATTCCGGACATCTCCTGGAGTGATTTTCTGGCCATTATGAACGCCCCCATGCTTGGTGGATCATGCGCTCAACTTCTTCGCCTACGGCATCCATTGAACCCCTGGCGCGGTCGTACGTCGCCCGCGTCATTTCTGAACGAATAACTTCATAAATCGATTGTTTGAGCATCGTGGCGTCGCTGATGGCAGTGCTTTTTAACGCCGTGGCAGACATGACCCGATCCTGGAATAGGGCACGCATGAAAGACGTCAACTGCTGCGCCGGGATGTCCGTGGGTTCATCACGGGTAATGAGGAACTTGAACTGATCGTACTGTAGCGTGGCACCGGCATCTTCGATGACTCCCATGTAGGCGCCCGCGAGTTCAAGGAACTGAGCCGTCGAAGAGACGTCTAGCATTGAAGGGGTCAATGGCACGATCAACGAGCTTGCCGCGGCCATACCGGCAATCGTCAGAAAGCCAAGCTGCGGCGGGCTATCCACGAGAACGAGATCGAAATCTCCCTCCACCTGTGCAAGGGCATTCCGTATGCGGGTAAAAAACGGCTGGTCGGGACTCGAATGAACTGCAGACTCAGTTTCAAACTCCGAGAGTATCAATCTTGATGGCGCAATAGACAGCCCCGGGAAGTACGTGGACACAACGACATCAGCCATTTCAACCGGGTCGTCGTAGCGGATCGCGTCGTAAATGGTTAGCCCATCGAATTCGATCTCCGGGCTAATCCCACACATCGAAGTAAGAGAACCTTGCGGATCTAGATCGACGACAAGAACCTTGTAACCTCGAAGCGCGAAGTAGTGAGCCAGGTGAATAGTAGTCGTGCTTTTGCTGCTACCACCTTTGAAGTTCATCAACTGCCAAACTTGGAGCTTCTCCTCGTGCGATCGCCGCGGTACGTAACGGCCCCTTTTTCGCGATGACACCTCAAGTATCTGTCGCGCGTTCCAGATTTCTTGCGCAGAGTAGTAGCGACGGCCGCCCCGGATATCGGTAGGCTCCGGAACCGTTCCCTCAGCATGCACCTTCCGCATAAACTGACCAGATACACCCAACAGTTCAGCAACCTCCGGAGCAGAAAAATTTCGCAGAGATTTGGTGTTGTCCGGCGCGAAAGCCGCGAGAAGGTGCTCTCTAATTGCTGCGTTCAGCCGTTCAGAAATTTCGGTTGCGAGTGCTGAAGGCCTCTCGGAAGCAAGTGGTGTCACGGGAATCATGTGGTTGCCCCAATATCGAAAATGTGGCCTTTTTCGCGCCACTTGGGGATAAAAGGTATGATTCACCCACTTAAGTCAAGGGTTTTCGCCTATTTAGTGTCTAGTTCGGCAGGTTTAGACTATATGCGCCACCTACCAAACCAGATCGGTTTACAGCTGTAAACCCTCCAGCGGGGCATTCTGCTCCGCTGGATATCTGGCTCAGGCTTCCTTCGGACTCCAGGGGATCACTGCCTGAATCGCTGTATCGCCCTGGTTCGCGGCTTTGCCGAGATTGGCGTTGAAGCCATAGTCACGGATCGTCAGCGTGAAGTAGTTGGCACCGGTGTCCCGGTTCTGCTTCTTCCAGATGCCTCCGCATTCGACCACGCGACCACGCGGCGAGCGGCCAAGGACGCGGTGCGTGGGGGCCATCGGATTGTAACTGGCGATAGGCTCGACGGTGATGTCGATATCGAAAGTCAGGGTAGAGATCGAACCAACGCCCTTGGCGGTCTCGATATCGGCGCATTCGAATTTGATGCAGTTGGTGGTCATTGCTGTGCTTCGTTTGGTGTTGCATTGATGGTCAAAGGGCAGGGGGGACTGAATTTTGCTGCGCGGAATGGCCCATCCTTGCCAAAGGTGGGGCAGGGGAAAATTCTGGCAACTGCCCTTCGTGTTCGGGGCAGACCCTGCGACCAGCATGCCATGCAACGCCCATTGAAGGGGCACGGATGTACGCCCAGCATCCCATTCGAGAGCGATGAGTGCGGAAAGGACTGAGGATGTCACAAACTCTACACCCTTGGACTTAAAGGTATACGGCGCAGCCTCTTGCGACAGTGAGGTAACCCATGGTCCGCAACACACCCGTTTTCAGCCTGTCGTGCCGTTCGATCGGTCAAATGAACAGGCAGATGGCAAAACCGCCACCGGCCCGGTCTGACATGTAGAGTTGTGCAAGTTCAGAGCTACGCTGAACTCTTTTGGCCATCCGAGAGGTCATCAAGCCACCAGGGTGAGCTGAAGACATCTATCGGGGATGCACTGCATGACGGGCAATGCCATAGGTTCGCGGCAACAGCTTTTGCTGACATGAAACGCGCGGACCGGTTGAAACTGCTCTATTGGGACGGCACTGGCTTGGTCATGGCGTACAAGCGACTTGAGGACACGACCTTTACATGGCCCGCGATCAAGGACGGGATGATGGCACTGAACCACGCACAATTTGAGGCGCTGTTTGCTGGGCTGGATTGACGCAAAGTGAAGGCGCTGGAGACCCGCCCTCCGGCTGCGGCAGAGTGAATCACGGCATCGATTAGGGCGTTCATCACATTGATCATGGTCTATAAATCCACCCATGACCGCCCCTGCTAAACATCTCGACCTGTCCGTTCTGCCGCCGGAATACCGCGCTGCGTTCGAGGCGCAGGCCGTGCGCGTGGCGCAGCTGGAGGAAGTTAACCAGCGTCAGGAACATCTGATCGCCGAGATGCACCATGCGCTCTACGGCAAGAAATCCGAGAAGCTGGCCGACGACGACCGGCAGCTGGCCTTCGAGGATCTTGAGGTTGCCCTTGCCGAGGTCGAAGAGCGGAAATCGGAGCAGGCCCCTGGCGACGATAAGCTCAGGCGCAAAAAGGTCGCCAAGCGCAATCGCGGCAACCTGCCCGAGGGATTGCTACGCATCGAACAGGTGATCGAGCCCGACAGCCTCGATTGTCCTTGTGGCTGCGGAGCGATGCACCGGATCGGTGAAGACCGCAATGAGCGGATCGACATCGTGCCCGCGCAGTTGCGCGTGATCGTCACGGTCCGCCCCAAATATGCCTGCCGCATTTGCACCGACGGGGTCACGCTAGCCCCGACACCGCCCTGGTTGATCGAGGGCGGGCTGCCCACTGAAGGGGCCATCGCGCATGTTCTGGTCAGCAAGTATGCGGACCACCTTCCATTGTACCGACAGTCACAAATCCTGGCCCGATCCGGTCTCGACATCCACCGATCCACGCTGGCGGATTGGACAGGTGTGGCAGGCTTCCATCTTGGGCCCGTCGTGGACAGGCTGGCTGAGCATTTGAGATCGTCCACGAAGCTCTTCATGGATGAAACGACAGCACCAGTGCTGGACCCGGGCCGAGGACGCACGAAAACTGGCTATCTCTGGGCATTGGCCCGCGATGACAGAAGTTGGGGTGGCGATGACCCGCCGGGGGTGGTTTATTTTTATGCTCCGGATCGCCGAGGCGAAAATGCAGAAAAGTTCCTGACCGGCTTCAACGGCACCCTGCAGATCGACGGCTACACTGGTTACAACCGGCTGACAAAACCGTCCCGCACGGGCGGTGCCCCCATCACTGTGGCCTATTGCTGGGCGCGCGCCCGCCGCAAACTGAAGGAAATCTTTGATCGCGACGGATCCGAGATTGCCGCCGAGGGCCTGCGCCGGATCGCCGAAATCTACGCCATCGAAAAAGACATCCGCGGCACATCCCCCGGCCAACGCCTGTCTGCCCGTCAGGCCCGATCTGGGCCCTTGGTCGCGGCCTTTGGAGAATGGCTTCAGGCGCAACGCCTGCGCATCTCGGCCAAGTCACGCCTCGGCGAGAAACTGGCCTACATCCATCGCCACTGGGATGGGCTGCAAACCTTCCTTACCGATGGCCGCGTCGAGATCGACTCCAACAACGTCGAAAATCTCGTTCGCCCGATTGCCCTCAATCGTAAGAACGCGCTGTTCGCCGGTCACGACGAAGGTGGGCGCGCTTGGGGCCGCATCGCCTCGCTGATCGAGACCAGCAAGATCAATGGCGTGGAGCCATTCGCCTACCTGAAATCTACACTCGAAGCCATCGCCGCTGGCCATCCAAAAAACCGCATCGACGACCTGCTCCCATGGAACTTCAAGCCGTCAACCTGAAATCACAGTGCCCTTCAGCCGCCACTTACAGTTCTCTGATTTTGCGATCTTGTGTCATTGATCCATTCCCAATTCCGGATCTGACTAGGGCCTGTTAACACTTAACCATATCCATAATCAGGGCAAAGTTGAGAAATGCCCGGTACATCACGTCGAGTTTTTCGAACCTCGAGAAGATGCGTCGGTATCCCTTCAGCCTGCGAAACAGGCGTTCGACTTCGTTGCGCCTCTTGTAGATGGTCCGGTCGTAATCCCATTTGACCAATCTATTTGCCTTCGGCGGGACGACGGGGGTCATACCCAGGTCAAGCACCAACTGGCGCGTCTCATCCCCCTCATAAGCCCGATCCATGATCATAGCTGCGCCTAGAGGTGGAGAGGACCACCCTTCCAGCAGGGCACGGCCCTCGGGTGCATCATGCGCATTGCCGCCAGATAGGCTGAACGTCAGTGCAAAACGGTCATTTGCGGCGATCAGGTGGACTTTGGTGTTCCATCCGCCGCGTGACTTTCCAATCGCTTGCGGCCCGTTTTTTTGGGCGCGCCAGTACCATCCGGATGCACTTTGACAGAAGTGCTGTCGAGGCCCAGACAATCTACGGACACACGGATCATGTGGTGCTTTTGAAGCGCATCAAACAGCCGATCCAAAACACCTGCGTCGGCCCAGCGGCGCATCCGGGTGTAAACCGTGTGCCATTTGCCGAAACGTGGAGGCAAAGCCCGCCATTTGCAGCCGTTTTCGGCGACAAAGAGGATGGCATTGATGACCGTCAGGTTCGAAATCCGCACATTTCCGCGCTGAACAGGTAGGTGGGGGCGGATGAGGGCGTATTGCTCGTTTGTTATTCTATTCATAACAAATGCTTAGCAGATATACGTATCATGCGGTAGTGTTAACAGGCCCTAGGTACCCGCTACTAATCGATCCGCTGAGAAGGGAACGATGAAAAAGGTTCAAGCACTGCGAGGCTTTGCGTGGCGGGCACACCGGCCTGTGCGGAAGGCCAGCATTAATATCGGGATTCAACCAATGATCGTCAAGTCGTTCGAGGCGACTGCGTTCCGGATCGGTCTGTACCGCCTTAGTGGTGCTCCCGCGCGGACAGCGCCGGTCCGGCGGTGGGGCAGGGGGCTTGACCTTCTGTTCCGCCGCCGGACATTTTTGAAAGCTCCATTCCGGACGTTCCATGAACAAAAAGAAGCCCCGCTGAAGCGGGGCCAGTTGGTCCTTCCCACGAAGGAACCGTCAGGTGCAGTCGGGCACCCATTTGTCGAGCTTGGCTTTCTGCCCTGAGGTCAATGGTTGGAACGAGATCAGAAGACGTCGGTGAACAAGCTCTGATCCGCGGGTTGGATACCGCATTGCCGCATATGCGTCTCGGGGCTATTCCTGTCTTACATCGGGCAGGCATTGTTGCAGAACTGACGCTTGAGGCGTGCCTTCCCCTTTCCCCGTTGGTTTCAGCCCACGCGCACGATCTCGGCGGTGCCGAGGGCCGAGAAGTGGTTCATGAGTGCGACGCGGATCTGGATTTCGGCAGTCTGGCGGTCGGGGTCTCTCGCGGCGATACGTTCCCCGAACGCCTTGAGGCAGCGCATCCGCTGCCCGGCAATGGTTTGCTTGCAAACCATGAGAGGGATTGCCTCGATCCGGCTTCGGACGTGATATCCGGTCCAGCGCTTCCAGAACGCCCGGCCATAGTGGCGGGTGGCGCGCAGGGTTTCGTTCCTGGCCGTTGCCGCCGGGCAGTCCTCTTTCCAAAGTCGGCCGTTCTTGCGGATCGGAATGATCGGGGTAGCCCGTCGGGCGATCCCTCTCGGGCATGTAAACATGCACTGCCGGGCAGTGGATGGCGGCGTGGCAGCGGCGAGTGTCATAGGCACCATCTGCGGTCATGGTGCCAATCTCTTCGCCTTTCGGGATCTGGCCCATTAGGTCCGGCAGCACGGGGCTGTCCATTGCCCGGCAGTGGTTTGCCTGCAAACCAAGAGGGGCCATCGCTACTGGGGGTGAATTCCACCGCCCGGATGTCCGAAGTTGCGGTGTCCATGGCCAAATGGACCTTGCGCCATTGGCGACGACCCTGAACTCCATGTTTGCGCGCCTGCCATTCACCATCTCCGAGGAACTTGATCCCGGTGCGGTCCAATGCCCGGCAGGGTATTGCGCAGCAATGCCCGAGAGGGGACCAGCAGGTTCAACGGGCCATCGACGCGCCGGTAGGGGATCTGGACAGCCAGTGTTTTCTGCCGCCGGCACAAGGTAGAATAGTCTGGCACCGCCCAATCGAGGTTCGCCAACTTCAGCAGGCTGGCCACCATGCCTGTCGCTTGTCGCAAGGGCAGCTTGAACAGAACCGTGATCGTCAGACAGGACTGGATCGCGGTATCCGAAAATACCGCAGGGCGACCGGGCCTACCGCCAGGCGGCGCGAGCCAGGTCATCTCCTTGTCCAACCAGATCAGCAAAGAGCCGCGCTTGCGCAGCGCCGCGTTGTAGCTGGACCAGTTTGTCGTGCGGTAACGGGCAGGTGAGGGCTTTGTCATGGACCCCGTCTAACCGCATGGATTCGCAATGTGAATCCTCGGAAGTCAAAGTTGTGCAACAACGCCATCCTCAAGGAACTGAACGAAACCGGCCAGCTACTGGGAAACCAACCTTGAAAACTCTTAAGGTGTCATTCTGCACCCAGCCGGATCAGACCCCCAATTCGGTTTTGGTGCTTTCGCGGATCAGGGATCACTCGAATTCGGTGGCGGTGCTCAGGATCTGGAGCGTAAACTTTACCAGCGGGGACGCGGTGTCGATCGGGTCTCGCAACGAGTGGAAGAAGGCACCTTTGGCCTCGAACCGCTCGATCACCTCCAACAGATGCGACAAAGACTGCGTCAAACGGTCGATCCGCACAACTACCAGCGTGTCCTTGTGTTCGATCCGGGCCAGCATTGGACGGGCGCGGTTGCCGCCTGAGACACGCTCTTCGAATATCTCGACGCAACCCGCGGATCTTAGGGCCTGCGACTGGGGCAGGGGGGCTTATCCCCGGTCGATTTGCGTGCATAGCCGATCAGGGGCATGAAACCAAACTTGGATACACCTGAGATCAGCCGCCAACCTGCTCGGAAAACCGGGGCGACTTCAGCGCGACATTCCGGCGCAGGAAGGTTTCTCGGATTGAACCTAAAGCCGCTTGAGGTTGCAGACAGACAGCCGAATACATTCTTCAAGCGGGAACAGAGGAAATAACCATGAAACAAATACTATTGGCTGGCGGATTAATTCTTGGGATGTCGACCATGGCGACGGCGCAACAGGAAGCGCCGGTCATCGACGTTCTCAAACAGGCATCCTGCGGCTGCTGCGGTGGCTGGGTCGTGGCCATGCAGGAGGCGGGGTTCACGCTGAACGTAAACAATGTCTCGGGCGATGAACTTTACGCCGCCAAGGAGGCCGCGGGTATTTCCGATGATCTCTGGGCATGCCACACAGCGACCGTTGCGGGATACACGGTCGAGGGCCATGTACCGGCCCGCGAAATTGAGCGGTTACTGGAAGAACGGCCTGCGGCTCTGGGCATCGCCACGCCCGGAATGCCCGTTGGGTCCCCTGGAATGGAATATGGCGACGAGCGTGCGGCCTTCGATGTGGTCTTGGTCGGGCTCGACCAGAGCCAGCAGGTCTATGCCACGTATCCCGGCAACTGAGGCCATTTGTTCGCAATGATCGCAAAAGCCATCGCCCGAAACCCGGGCTGGATACGCAGAGACAGGACGGTGTGCCGCCCCCGGTGCCCCGCACTGAAGGGGGGCGTGCGTCGACAGGTCGTGGAGACATTCTATCCGGATCGGGGGGGGTCTTGAGCGCCGTCGGCTTCGATCCGTTCGGCCCGGCATTGTCTCCGGTCGTGCTCGCGGCGATTGTCGGTTTGATCTGGCTCTACCTGCGTGGCGTGACGCGGCCGAGGCTGGTGCGCGAGCGCGTGAGTTCCGTCAGACACAGCCTGTTCGCGGTCGGCGTGGTGCTTCTGGTGTTTACCTTCGACGGTCCGCTGGCGATCGCCGGTCAGCGCCTGTTCGCGGTGCATCAGGTGCAGCATCTCGTGATCCGGTTGCTCGGGCCGATGCTTGTCATTCTGGCGCACCCATGGCCGGTCCTGCGCGCGGGGCTTCCACCTGAGTTGCGGCGCGGGTTGAGGCGAGCCGGATACCGCCCTGCGCCCCGATCGGCGGCGCGCATCCTGACCCGCCTTGACGTCAGCTTCGCCTTGCTGATCGCTGCGCTCTATCTCTGGCAGGTGCCCGCGCTGCACAACGCCGCCCTCACCATGCCGCCGCTCGCGCTTCTGGCGCATGCGGGCATGGCGCTGGCGGGTCTCAATTTCTTCGCGGTCGTGCTCGGCCGGCGCGACGCGCCCGAGGGTGCGATCCAGAGCCTGCGCCTGCTGGCGCTTGTCGGTGTCATCGTTTCGAACATCCTGTTGGGCTCGCTCACGACGTTGAAGGAGGTGGTGCTCTACACAGGCTACGATATCGCCGGACGGCTCCGGGATTTCGCGCCGCTGGCTGACGAAACGGCGGGCGGCTACACGATCTGGGTGCCGTCGTCATTTGTCATCATCGCTGCGATCATTCTGGTGCTCAACGGCTGGAACGCCGCCGAGCTACGGCGCTGGAACGCGCGCAACGACTGGACCGGCTCGAACGCGGCGGCGCTTGAGTTCCCTGAAACCGCCGCTGAGCTGCGCCTCAAGGTTGCCGGACCCAACCGCCGCATGGGCCGCACCCTGGCGCTGGCTTCGGCGGTGATGTTCGCGACCGTGATGATCACGGGCATCACCATCATCTATGCATTCTAGCTGCGGGAAATTGACATGAGCTTAGATCCAGCCCCTAACGCCGGAATGCCGCCGCTTCGGCGGATATCGGGTGTTCTCATACTTGCGGCGACCGCGCTCGCCCCGGCCGCCGCGCTTGCCCATGGCGGCGAAGGCCTGACCTCTGCTGTCGCATGGTCTTCCTGGAACCTGACGCCTGAAATCAGCGGCCCGATCCTGTTGGTTCTGGCGATCTATGTGCGGGGCGCGGTCCGGCGGCGTTCCGTGTCGCAGCCGGTTTCGGCCGCCCGGCATGCGCTGTTCATGACCGGTATGCTGGTGCTTTTTCTGTCGCTGCAATCGCCCATCGACCCGATGGGCGAACGGCTGTTCCTGGCGCATCAGATTCAGCATTTGCTGCTGCGCATGATCGGGCCGATGCTGGTCGTGCTCTCCCACCCGCAGGGCGTTTTCGTCGCTGGCCTGCCCGACCGGGCGCGGCTCTGGCTGGCAGCCCCGCTGATGAAGAGCAGTGCGCTATCGGCCACGTTCGGTCTGCTCACGCGCCCCGTCGTGGCCTTCGTCCTGTTCATCCTGTCACTCTATTTCTGGCAGATCCCGTCGGTCCACAACACCGCCCTGCTTGACCCGCTGATCCACTGGACGATGCACCTGACGATGCTGGCCGCAGGTTTTCTGTTCTTCGCGATGATCTTCGGTCGCCGCGACCGGCCGACCGACGCGCCCCATTTCCTGCGTATTGTGCTGCTTTTCGCGGGGATCCTCGCAAATATCCTTCTCGGCGCGATCACGGTGTTCAAGACGCGTGTTCTGTACACCGCCTACGACATCGAGGGACGGCTGTTCGGCATCTCACCACTTGCCGACGAAACAGGGGGCGGCTTTGTTCTCTGGGTTCCGGCAAGCATGATGATGATTGTTGCGGTAATCATCGTCATCTACGACTGGAATCTTGCCGAAAAAAAGCGGCTGCGCCGCGGGCACGGCATCTTGGCACCGCGTGCCCAGGGGGTGGAAGTAACGGGGTCAGGCGGCGCGGCGGGCGGGGATGTCGCGGCATCGAACAGTCGTCTTGGTCTCCTGCTCGGCTTCAGCGTCCTGACCATATTCGGACTTATCATCGGAACCGGCGTTTTCGTCGTCTCGCTGAATTGAAATTCCGGCCCCAACGCCTCGGTTGGTGCCGGCATCATTGCTTCCGCCGTCATCTGCAACCTGCTGTCTTTGTGCTCTGATTTATCCCGTCGTCGTGAACAGCTCGCCGATACTCCTCACGCGCATCACGCAGGATGCCGAACCCGACTGCGCGAGTTGTCTGCTAAGGGTCAGCACTGCGGCAGCCGTCAAGCCGATCATCTTCAGCCGTGGCCATAGACCGCCGCGCCCGGATGCGGGTGATCGGGATGCTCGAATTCAAGGGTCGAATGCTGGATACCGAATTCCTCCGCCAGCATTGCCTTGATATCGCTCTTGATCGCTTCCAGCCGGTCCCAGTGGTCGCGGGCGACGACAATATGGGCGTCCACGGAAACCTGTTGCTCGTCGACTTGCCAGAAATGAACCCGGTGCATGTCCTCGACGCCCTGAACGCCAAGAACCGCGGCAATCAGCGCCTCGTTTTCGATCTCCGGCGGGCTGGCCAGCATCAGCAGGCGGATGGTGCCGCCGATCTCGGTAAAGGCAAGATAGAGGATGTAAACGGCGATGCCGATGGTGATCGCCGGATCGATCCAGCGCATGTCATAGAGCAGGATCAGCGTCCCGCCGATGATCACGGCGACCGAGGACAGCGCGTCGGACAGATTGTGCAGGAACAGGGCACGGATGTTCACGCTGCCCTTCTGCATCGAATATGTCAGCATGGCCGTGAGCGTATCGACGAGCAGCGCCACGCCGCCCAGGATCACCACCCACCAGCCCAGAACCTCGGGCGGGTCGATCATCCGCATCACGCCCTCGTAAACCAGGTAGAGCCCGATCACGATCAGCGTGGTGTAGTTGATCAATGCGGCGACGATCTCGATCCGTTGATAGCCAAAGGTCATCTTCGCGTCGGCGGGGCGGCGCGATATCTTGCGGGCACCGAAGGCGATGACCAACGCGGCCATGTCCGAGAAATTGTGGATCGCGTCGGCGATCAGCGCGAGCGAGCCCGCGAAAATTCCACCAACGATCTGGGCGACCGTCAGGATGCCGTTCGCCCAGATTGCGATAGCAACGCGCCGGTCACCGGACGCCGGATCTATATGCGTGTGGCCGGAGCCGTGGTCATGTGGCATTGGGTGCCTTTTCGTGGCCGTGGTTCCGCAGGCCCAGTCCGGGAACATGGGGCACCTGCCCCGATCGGATTTTGCGAACCCGGAGATTCATCCAATGGCCGATGAGGTGGCGATAAATCCAGTCCCGGAGGATCCCGAACTGCTGATGATGATTTGCATAGAAGTCGTCGGGCGTGTCGAATGTTCCGAAATCCCGGGCGATGCCGGTCTGTCGGATATAAGTATCGCCTCCCGTCCACCCGACCGGCGGCGCGCTCAGGCAATCGGTGCCGGCACCATAGCCGCACAGGCTCTCGGTTGTGGCGAAGGTCCGTTGCAAGGATGACAGGAACGGCATGTCCAGGATAAAGCCCTCGAGATTGGCCCACCCGCTTGCGGTCTCGACCTCGACCCAGGAATGCAGGATCTCCGCTGGCGCAATCGGATAGACAAGCTCGGGCACGACGCCCCGCTGGAGCGCCTTGTGGATCGTGAACCCGTGCATCCTGCACCGTACGCCCACGCCACGTAGCAACGCCATGAGAAGCGTGCCCTTGGTGTTGCACTGGCCATGGCCGTTGCCGAGCACTTCCGAGGCGGGGATATCATCGCTGCTGTTGTAACCGAAGGCGATCTCGTCGCGCACGAAATCGTAGACAGCGCCAATCCGCTCGTGGCTGGGCAATTTCCGCCATCCGCGGTCTTCAAGCAGCCTGGCGATTGCCGGCACTTCGAAGTTCAGAAGCCGTGTGGAGGCAAGCAGCGGGTCGGTTTCGTGCATAGCCTCAACTCCTCTGATTTTTATTGCGAGTGGATGTTGCTGCCATGAAACCGGAGCTTCAAGCCCTTTTCGACCTGCCCCGCGCGCCGCGGCAGGAATGTCCGATTGCCCCGCCGACCAGGAAGCCGCCGGTCAGCGCCACCGCCCATCTCGGACTGCCCTTGTGCAGCCTTGCGGCAGTGGCCTGGCCGGTGCCCATGTCTGCATCAGTCGAAGAGGTCCATCAACCATGATGATTTGCGCCGCGAGCCGTGACTGCCGCCGTAGCCGCCCTGATGCCCGCCACCATGTTTTCCATAGCCACGGCCCCGGTCTTCGTCGTGGCCGCGCCGGTCCCGCTCACGCGGAGGTGCCGACATCTCGGTCGCGCTGCGCTCGATGATCTTGTCGAGCTCGCCGCGGTCCAACCAGACCCCCCGGCACTCAGGGCAGAAATCGATCTCCACCCCCTGCCGATCCGCCATGCTCAAAGGCACTTCGCAAACCGGGCACATCATCCTGCCTTGTGCTTTCATTTTCTGTTCTGCTCCTGTCCCGGTTGCCTCAAATCAATGACCATGCGCCAGCGCGCCCTTTGCCACGGTTTGGCCAACCGGCTCGCCGCCTTTCGGCACGCCGCTGTCGGCCTTGCCTTTCAAAAGCCTCAGCGCGTTCATCACCACCAGCATCGACACGCCGACATCGGCCGCAATCGCGCCCCACATCGAGGCCATGCCAAAGGCGGTCAGCACGACAAACACCGCCTTGGTCGCCAGCGACATGCCAATATTCTGGCGAATGATCCACATGGTGCGGCGGGAATGGCCGATCAGCCAGGGCACCTTGCCGATATCGTCGGTCATCAGCGCGATGTCGGCGGTCTCGACCGCCGCATCCGAGCCGATGGCCCCCATGGCGATGCCGAAATGCGCCCGCGCCATCGCCGGCGCGTCATTCACCCCGTCGCCGATCATCGCCACCATGTCGTGGCTTTCCACCAGTTCCTCAATGGCCTCGACCTTCTGGTCGGGGAGCAGCTCGGCGCGCACTTCGTCGATGCCGACCTCCGCCGCGACCGCCCGTGCCGTGCGCTCGTTGTCGCCCGTGAGCATGATGATGGATTTCACGCCCTGCGCGTGCAGCCGTGCGACGATGCCGCGGGCGTCGGCCCGGATGCGGTCGCGCAGCTCCAGCACGCCCAGCAGTTTCGTGCCATCGCCGACGGCGACCAGAGTGCTGCCCGCACCTTCGATGCGCTCGCGAAGGCTCTCGGGCAGCGAACCGTCGATGCCCTTTTCGGCAGCGAAGCGGTCGGAACCGAGCCAGACCGACCGGTCGCCAAAGCTGCCCTCGACGCCGCGCCCCGGAACGGTCCGGGTGTCCTCGGCAGCGTCGCCGCCGATACCGGCAATCTGCGCCCGTGCCAGGATGGCGCGCGCCAGAGGGTGCGACGACCGGGCTTCCAGCGCCGCCGCCACCTCCAGCAACTCACCCTCGGTGGTGCCGCCGAGAGGATGCACCGACGCGACCTCGGGCTCCCCTTCGGTGATGGTGCCGGTCTTGTCCATCGCCAGCGCCGTCGTCCGCCCCGGAGCCTCGACATAGGCACCGCCTTTGATCAACACCCCGTTGCGCGCCGAAGACGCAAGCGCGGCCACAATCGAGACCGGAGTAGAGATGACCAGAGCACAGGGGCAGGCGATGACCAGCAGCACCAGCGCGTTGTAGAACCAGTAGTCCCAGGCCCCGCCGGCCAGCAGCGGCGGCAGCAGCGCGATGGCAATCGCCAGCACCATCACGATCGGCGTGTAGATTCTGGCGAATTTAGCCACCCATTGTTCGACATTGGCGCGCCGCGAATGGGCCTCGCCGACCATACGGATGATGCGCGACAGGACTGTATCAGAGGCTGGTTTGGTGGCCTGCACCGTCAGCGTGCCGTCGCCGTTGATGGTGCCGGCATAGATTTCGTCGCCCGGTTCTTTCGTCACCAGCGCACTCTCGCCGGTTATCGGTGCCTGGTTGACGCCGCTGATCCCCTCCACCACGTCGCCGTCGAGCGGAATCCGGTCACCGCCCCGTACCACGAACCGGTCGCCCACGGCCACCTGAGCGGCAAGGACATCTTCTTCGGTGCCGTCGTCGCGGATCACCCGCGCAGTCGGTGGGGCGAGGTCAAGCAATGCAGCCACGGCATTGCGCGCCCGGCCCACACTCCAGCTTTCCAGATAGAGCGACAGCGAGAAGAAGAAGGCCACCGTCGCGGCCTCGAAATACTCGCCGAGGAAGATCGCGCCGGACACCGCCACGATCATCAGCAGGTTCATGTCGGGCGACAGCCGCCGCGCCGACGACCACGCCTTTGGCGCGACCAGCCAGGCACCGAAGACGATGGCGGCGAGGAACAGAAGGCTCTCGGCCAAGGGCATCGCCGCCTCGCCATGCCCGGCAAATAGCCCGATCGCGCCCTGGAACCCGGTTTCGACGATGTGATAGCCGAAGCCCACCGCCCAGAACCCGCCGGAAAGCGCGGTGAAGAGCTTCTGCCGTTTCAGATGCGCGGCCTGGGCCGCCGCGGCGCTGTCGGCGTCCCAGAGGCTGGCGCTCATGCCGGTTGAGCCGACCAGCTTGATGACCTTGTCGTCGCTCAGCGTCTTGCCGGTATCGAGCACCGTCATCCGCCCGTTGATCACGTCGAAGGCCAGATGCTCCTCTCCGCCGATCGCGGGCCCCAGCACCCGGTTCAGGATTGCCACCTCTTCGGCGCAGTCCAGCCCATTCACCCGGAAACTGCGCCCATCTGCGTTCACATCCCCGATCGGGCCGATATCGCCGCACATCGCGCCGTCGGCGGTGCCGCAACTGCCGCCGGATGCGCCATGATTGTGCGCGTGGTCATGGTCATGTTTGTGATCATGCGTGTGTCCGTCTTGGGTCATATCGGAAACCTCGAATTTCTGATTCCGACCGAATATAGGATCTGCAGCCGCTAGAGGTTCAAGGGGCCGAGATGAAGTCTTGAAAACTTTTCTTTGGTGCCGTTGCGGTTGGGGCAGATCCTGCGACCAGCATGCCCGCAACACCCGCCCGGCGTTTCTGACCGCCCGATGCGGCAAGCTCGGGCCAGCAGAAGCTTTCCATTCGCTGTTTAGCAGATTCCATCATTGACCGGATGGCGAAACCACCGGCAGCGTTGCTCAAATACGGAACCCACCCGCAGTTCGTGCACGAAATGCGGGCGACGGGATGACGCCCTTGAGAACGCGGGAGGGTCTGCTACGGCCTGTTAACACTATGGCATAGCGGGCACACCTGACTGTTCGGAAAACCGGTTCCAAAATCGAGATTCGACTCGTGATCGTCAAGTAAGTGGCCGACCCTGCTTTCCGGATCGTTCGGCACCGCCTTCAAGGTTCTCCCGTGCGGGCAACGCTCGTCCGGCGGCGGGGCAGGGGGCTTGGCCTTCTGCCTCGCCACCGGACAACTTTGCAGGTCCTGTTCCTAAGTGATCGCTGGACAAAAAAGGCCCCGCCAAAGCGGGGTCAATTGGCTCTCCCCAAGTGTGGATGCCCCCGAATGCACAAGTCGAATTTTGAACCTCTGAACATGTGATCGGCTGCGGTCATGTGTCGGGCCTCAATGTGCGGCGCTGTCCCCTACTGCGTGACTGTTGGCAAGACCAGGGCATTTGTCTGGCACGACCATTCGCTTGGGGCATGTCTTGAAACGCGCTCCCTGTGACGTGGTCACCTGGCAGGTTGACAATTGCACATTCTAGATATTAACCTATTCAAGCATTGACTTGATTACTGGATTCTCAACAAAGCTGCAAGGATCAAACCCAGATGACCGACCTGCTTCTGGCCAACGAAGGGGCGCTTCGCCTGTCATTCTTTCTCGGCATCCTGATCGCGATGGCGCTCTGGGAGGTTGCCGCGCCCCGGCGACGGCGAGAGATCCCGCGCGTTCTGCGCTGGACCAACAATCTCGGTGTCGTGGTTGTCGATACGATCCTCGTGCGGCTGACCTTCCCGCTGGTGGCGGTAGGCCTGGCGCTGATGGCCGAAGAACGGGGCTGGGGCCTGTTCAACGTGATCGAAGCGCCCGCCTGGATCGCTGTCGTGGTTGCGTTCCTGGCGCTCGATCTCGCGATCTACCTGCAGCATGTGATGTTTCATGCGGTGCCGGCGCTGTGGCGGTTGCACCGAATGCACCACGCCGATCTGGAGTTCGATGTGACCACGGGCCTGCGCTTTCACCCCGTCGAGATCCTGTTGTCGATGGGCATCAAGCTGGCCGTTGTTGCCGCCCTTGGCCCGCCCGCCGTGGTGGTGCTGGTCTTCGAGGTGGTGCTGAACGGCACGGCGATGTTCAACCACTCCAACATCCGAATTCCGCTCGGGCTGGACCGCATTCTGCGGCTGATTGTCGTGACCCCCGATATGCACCGCGTGCATCATTCGGTGCATCCCAGGGAGACCAACAGCAATTTCGGCTTCAATCTGCCCTGGTGGGATCGGCTCCTGGGCACCTATCTGGCGCAGCCGCGCGACGGGCATGAAGAGATGACGATCGGGATCGAGCAGTTCCGCACCCGGCGCGACCTGTGGCTGGACCGGATGCTGATCCAGCCGGTTCTGGGCCGGGCCAGCCGCTATGCCATCAACCGCGACGACAAGAAACCGGGATCGTGAACATGCGCAAACCCTCGATCGGCGATGAAATGACGCGCGAAACGGCCGAATTCAGCCAGGGCATCCGCGAAAACCTGCGCCAGTTTCTGCACCAGATGCTGCAGGTTTTCTTCATCGGCCTGACCATCGGGTTGCAACGCAACGTGGTGCCGGCGCTGGCCGAGCAGGAATTCGGGGTGCCGGCGGGGTCGTTCACGCTGCTGATGGCGTTCATCGTCAGTTTCGGCTTCGTCAAGGGGGCGATGAATTTCGTCTCGGGGCGGCTGTCGGAGCGGCTGGGCCGGCGCAGGGTGCTGATCTGGGGTTGGATCGTGGCGCTGCCGATCCCGTTCATGATCCTCTTTGCCCCATCCTGGGGCTGGATCGTGGCGGCCAATATCCTGCTTGGCATGAACCAGGGGTTCGCCTGGTCGATGACGGTGACCGCCAAGCTCGATATTGTGAAGCCCGGCCAGCGCGGCGTTGCCACCGGGTTCAACGAGTTCGCCGGATATGGCGGGGTGGCGCTGGCCGGGCTTGTCACCGGCTACCTCGCCTCGGGGTTCGATCCGCGGCTCAGCCTCTTTGTCTTTGGCCTGGCGGTGATCGTGGTGGCGCTGGCCGTGGCCGTGTTGTTCTTTGAAGAGACGCTGCACCACGCACGCGCGGAATCGGCTGCCCACGCGGCCGGGCGGCATGCCGGGCCGAGGCCGCGCTTTCCGGCGGGGGTTTCGGATCACCCCTCGGCGGGCGAGATCTTTGCGCTGGTGTCCTTCCGCCACCGGACATTCGCCGCGCTCAGCCAGGGCGGGCTGGTCGAGAAATTCGTCGATGCGCTGGTCTGGGCCTTCTTTCCGGTGTTTCTGTTCGGCAAGGGGCTTTCGCTGATCGAGATCGGCTGGATCGTCGGCATCTACGGCTTTGTCTGGGGCGGCAGCCAGCTCTGGACTGGGCCGCTGTCCGATATCGCCGGGCGTAAATGGCCGATCGTCGCGGGCATGTGGACCGCCGCGGCCGGCGTCGCGGCCTTCGTGATGGTCGAAGGGCTGGTGGCCTGGTCGCTCGCCGCCGCCGTCACCGGCGTCGGCATGGCGTTGCTTTACCCGACGCTGATCGCGGCGGTGGGCGACATCTCGCACCCGAACTGGCGCGGCTCAAGCCTTGGTGTTTACCGCTTCTGGCGCGATCTGGGCTATGGCATCGGGGCGCTTCTGCTCGGGTTGATCGCCGATACCGCCGGCTCGCCTGAGGCGGGGTTCTGGTTCACGGCGATAGCGATGGCGGCGTCCGGCCTCTGGATTGCGGTGGCCATGGAGGAAACCCATGCCGGGCTGAACCCGGCACAGGCTGAGAATGACACTCAACCCAAATGAAGGGGACAAGACATGAAACGTTTTACGATATTTCAGGGTATCACCGTGGCAGCCATTTCGCCAGTGACGGCATGGGCACAGCAATTGCCCGACCCGGGTGCGCCCAACTACGTTTATGGCCAGCCGATGATGGGCTGGGGTGGCGGCTGGGGCGGTATGGCCTTTGGCCCGTTTTACATGATCATCGTGCTGGCGCTGGTGATCGCCCTGGCAGTGGTGCTGGCCCGCTGGATCGGTGAGCCCCGCTCCGGTACCGGATCCTCCGGGACGCGCCGCCCGGCCATCGACATCCTCAGGGACCGCTTCGCGCGAGGAGAGATCGACCGGGAGGAATTCGAGGATCGGCGGCGCACGCTGGAAGACTAGCGGCGCGTGACGGAAAGGACGGGAGGCCGGAGCATGGCAGGGCAAGGTGATTGCGTTTCGATCGAGGATCTGGAGAAGAGGCGCGCCAATTATCATGTCATCGACGTGCGCGCGCCCGCAGATTATGCTGCCGCCCATGTCGACGGGGCGGTGAACATCCCGCTGGACCGGCTGCGCGACCATGCGGGCGGCCTGCCTGCCGGTGTCATACCGCTGACGGTTTGTGGCAAGGGTGGTGGACGATCGGCCGAGGGTGCCCGAATATTGCGGGAACTGGGGCGGCCGGATGCTGTTTGGCTCTGCGGCGGCACCGACGCGTGGGTATCGCGCGGCCCGGGGCGGAAAGGATTGGGCAGCCATTGACCATGCCGGAACGGATCTACCTTGACTACAACGCCAGCACGCCTGTCGCGCCCGAAGTGGCCGATGTCATGCACAGCCTGATGGGTGGTGCCTTCGGCAACCCCTCCAACCCGCACTGGGCCGGCGCGCCGGCGCGGGAGGCCGTCGAGACAGCGCGCGCACAGGTGGCGGCCCTTCTGGGGTGTTCGCCGAGCGAGATCGTCTTCACCAGCGGCGGCAGCGAGGCCAATAATTTCGCCCTGAAGGGCATGCTTTTCACCAGCGACGTGCTCGGCGGACACATCGTCACCACCCAGGTCGAACACCCCGCCATCGCCGAACCATGCCGGTTTCTGGAGCGTCTGGGCGCGCGGATAACGCGGTTGCCGGTAGACGGAGCCGGAAGGGTCGACCTCGATGATCTGCGGCGCTCCATCGCGCCCGACACGATCCTTGTCAGCGTCATGCACGCCAATAACGAGACCGGAACGATCCAACCGGTGGCCGATTGCGCCGCCATCACGCGCGACCATGGCATCCCGTTTCACACCGACGCGGCGCAGTCGGTGGGCAAGATCCCCACCCGTGTCGACGATCTGGGTGCCGACCTGCTCAGCATCGCCGGTCACAAGATCTATGCGCCCAAGGGTATCGGCGCGCTCTACATCCGGGGCGGCATCGCGCCCGAGCCGTTGATCCACGGTGCCGGGCACGAAAGCGGCCGCCGCGCGGGGACCGAAAGCGCGCTGATGGCCGCGGCGCTTGGGAAGGCCTGCGAACTGGCCGGGGATCTTTCGCAGATGGGGCGAGTGACAGCGTTGCGCGACCGGCTCTGGCAGGGGCTTCAGGCGCGTTTTGGCGAGGGCGTGCTGCTCAATGGCCATGCCACGGAACGGCTGCCGAACACGCTGAATGTCTCGTTCGCCGGCAGGGTGGGTGCCGATATTCTGGCCGCGTTGGGCGGGGTCGCCGCCTCGACCGGCTCGGCCTGCCATGCCGACCGGATCGAATTGTCGCCGGTGCTGGAGGCGATGGGCGTGCGGCCCGAGATCGGCATGGGCGCGGTGCGGTTCAGTCTGGGGCGCGGGACCACAAGCCAGGAGATCGACGCAGTTCTTGATGGTCTTTCGCGGCCAGCCCTCGGCCTGATCGGTGGCGCGGCCTGATGGCCGGTGTATCGCGTTGGGTAATGTGGGGGCGGGCATGAAACCCGAAGATGTAAGCGATGCGCCGCTTCTGGCCAATAAGCATTTCGGCGCGCCGTCGGCCTTTACCCCCGAAAGCCTGCTGCGCGAAGCGCGCCGCCAGAAGGAGGCCCCCGAACGGGTGGTGCCGCCGGTCTGCCTGCTTGATCCCGACGGCGATATCCTGCGGCACCTGCAGGCCACCGGGCGGGCCCGGCGTCACGAGGGCTGGGTGTGCTATCACACGGCGCTTTTCGTGTTCGAGGCGGACGGGATCGAGATCGGGATTGTCGGCTGCGCCGTGGGCGCGTCCTTTGCCGTGCTTGTGGCCGAGGAGCTGTTCGCCTCGGGCTGTGAATTGCTGATCAGCGTGACCTCGTCGGGGCAGATCACGCCGGTCCGGCCGCCGCCCTATTTCATCCTGATCGAGCGGGCGCTGCGCGACGAGGGCACCAGCTATCACTACCTGCCGCCGGCGCGTTACAGCGCGGCATCCGAACTGCTGGTGGACAAGCTGGACGGTGCGTTCGACGATCTTGCCGAGCCGGTGCTGCGCGGCGCGACCTGGACAACCGACGCACCCTTTCGTGAAACCGCGCAGGCCATCGAAGCGATGCGGGCCGAAGGTCTGCTGGCCGTCGAGATGGAGGCTGCGGCGCTTTTCGCCTTTGCCCAGGCGCGCGGCAAGGCCGTCATCTGCTTTGCCCATGTGACCAACCAGATGGGCCAGATCGAGGGCGATTTCGAGAAAGGTGCCGAAAACGGCACCGCCGATGCGCTCGCCGTTGTGGTTCGGGCCGCCCGGCGGCTCTGGCCCGGTGCGGTGATCGCGCGCTAGCGATAGCGCCTCAGATAGAGCTTTTCGAACAGAACTTTTGAGCGATGCGCCAGCCCCATGCGCGGCAGGACCATGTTGAAGCGGGGCGTGCGGGTGACCATGGTGCCGGACCTGTTGTCGTCGATGACGCACATCAGCTCGACCCGGAAAGTCTTGTCCGATGTCTTTCCCTTCAACTCCGACAACAGGTTGGCGGCGGCGGCCGTCGCCTGCAGATCGGCCATATGTGCCTGTTTCGGCATCCAGTCGGGGCCCGGGAAACTTCCGGCATCGCCCGCCACATAGGTGCAGGGAAATCCGGGCACACGGCAATGGGCATCAGACGCGATAAGCCCGCCGGGCGAGCGCGGCAGATCGGTATTGTCGAACCAAGGATTGCCGGTCATTCCCGGCATGAAGAGAATAAGATCGGCGGCAAACTCGCCGCCCTCGGTCACGACCTTGTCGGGCTCAAAACGCACCATCTTGTGGCCGAGATGGGTTTCGATGCCGAGATCCGTCATGCGCTGCATGATCTTCGGCAGCGCCTTTGCGCCCAGCCGCACACCCGGTTTCGGTGCCGGGCTGAAAAACACCAGCTTGAACTTGTCGCGCCTGCCCTGACGGCGGAGCAGCTCGTCGGTGCCGAACAGAAACTCGAACATCGGCCCGCCGCGCATGGCAGTGCCTTCCTTGGGGTTGCCCGAAAACCCAAAGGCCAGCGTGCCGCCGTCCATCTGCTCCAGCCGCTCTTTGAACGCCATGACCGGGGCCACGCCCTCACACGGGGTCAGCGCGTGTTCGATGCCCGGAAGCTTCTTGATAAACTTGCCGCCAGTGCCGATGATCAGGCCATCGTTGCGGATCTCGCCGGTGCCGGTCTTGACCAGCCGCCCGCCTTCGTCCAGCCCCGCGGCCGCGCCTTCGACATAGCGAATTTCGTTGCGCCGGAAGAAGTTCTCCAGCGGCACCACGATATCCTGCGGTTTACGCTGTCCCGAGGGCAGCCAGATCAGGCTGGGCAGATAGACGAGTTTCGGTTCGGGGGCGACGACCGTGATGTCGAGCCTCTTGTCAGCGGCGCGCAGCTTTCGCGCGGCGGTCAGCGCGGCAAATCCGGTGCCGAGGATTGTGACATTGGTCATCTGTGCTCCGATCCTTCCGAGATGGATTTCAGGTTGTTGGTATCAGGCCGCGTGCGTCGCCGCCATGGAAGCGTTCAGATGCACTTGCCTGCCCCCGGCAAAGACATGCACGGACCCCGGCTCAAGCGCCTGCCACGGCTCGTTAGTTAGCGGCTTGGTCGCGAAAAGCACAATCTCCTGCGCCGCGTCGCCGCTGCCGCAGCAATTGCGCCGCAGCTTGTGCAGGTGCGTGTGGGCGTGGGCGATCATATGCGCGCCGTCGCTCAGCATGAAGTTGAACTCTCCGAGCGCCGAAAGCCTGGCGATCAGCGGTGTGATCGTGGTCAGGAGGTCGCCCGCCGACATGCCGGGCCCGGTCTCGGCGATCCGGTTGAGCAGAAGGCAGAAAGCATGCTCTGAATCGGCATCGCCCAGAGGCCGGAACCGTCCTGAAGACAACGGCAGCGCCTCGGTCACCCCAGGCAGCTTTCCATTATGGGCAAAAACCCAGGACCGTCCGTTCATCTCGCGCTCAAACGGATGCGTGTTCGCCGAGGCGCGACCGATCTTTTCCGGATTGGCCTTTCTGATATGCGCGATCACGTTGGTGCTGCGAAAATCGTATTCGGTGATGAAAGCGAGACACCGGCTTTCCGAGGCCGGGATGGGCTCTTTGAAGATGCGTGCCGCGCGGCCTTCGTAGAAGGCGACGCCCCAGCCATCGGCATGCGGCCCGATCTCGCCGCCACGCGGTTGGAGAAGGGCGAGCGACTGGTTGACGTCAGTCGGTCTGCTCGCGCTCATGGCAAATAGCTCACACATGGATAGCCCTTTCTGAAGGTGTTCGTGACGTGCCGATCATTGTTCCGCCCGCCGCTTGTGCCGCGTGGCCGGATACCCCAGCCGGTTCCATTCCTTCATGCCGCCATCGACCAGCAACGCAGTGTCGAAACCGCTCTTGCCAAGCATCCTTATTGCGGCTTTGGATTTCCGGTCGGTGAAGCACATCACCGCCAGGGGACGATCAGGACCATCCCCCAGCTCAGCCAGGCGATCCGGCAGGTTCGGGAGCGGAATGTTGACCGCCCCCGGCACATGCCCGTGCTCGCCGCGAAAATCCTCCGCGTCGCGGACATCGAGCAGCAGAAGATCCTCTTTGCCATCGAGTCTGCGGCGCAGCTCGCCCGCCGAGAGCGTCGCCGGCTTGCGCAGCCTCCGGATCAGACGCGGAAGGAACACCGCGACCGCCAGCAAGGCAAGCGCCAGCAGGCCTTTTCTATCGCGCCTTCGCGACCGGCCACCGCCTCGCGACCGGCATAACCAAGATAGGTATAGGCCGCCGCGCCCGGGATCATGCTGATTGCGGTCGCCAGAACATAAGGCAGCAGCCCGATGCGGGTCAGGCCCAAGGCATAGTTGAGCAGGTTGAAGGGGAAGAGCGGCACCAGGCGCGTGAAGGCGACAAAGCGCCAGCCCTCGTCCTCGACGCCCGCAAGCAGCTGTTTCAGCCGGGGTCCACTTTTCTGCGCCACCCAATCGGAGGCGAGATAGCGCGCCACGAGAAAGGCCGCCGTGGCACCGACGGTTGCGGCACCGAGGTTGAAGACGGTTCCAAGCACCGGCCCAAAGAGGGCCACTCCGGCCAGGGCAAAGACCGATCCGGGCATGAACAGGACAGTGGCAATGGCATAGACCGAGACGAACACCACGGCGGTCCAGAGGCCGAAGCGTTGCAGCCGCTCCTCAAGGGCCGTGGGGCTCAGCTCTGCGCGGTAGAAAAACGCCGCCGCGATGGCCGCGCCCAGGACCGCGAACATGGCAAGGCGAAGGATGGTCCGTGACCTCATGACCCGCCGCCCCAGCGGTGCCGCACGCGCGGCATCGGAGGCCCGCCCGCCCCGCGCGAGCCCGGAGCGCGCATCGATGCTTTTTTCGTTCGGTGTTGACAGGTCATCGGGGTAAACCTATTATTCAATTGGTTTCTTGATTACTAATGATCCCCGCGTGCCCGGTCAAGCCCTGTCACGCGATACCCGGGTCCCCGATACGGATTTTCCGGCCCCCTGTGATCGGCTTGTGGGCGGTTTCCGGGCCGGGGCGCACCACGGACAAACCCGCGAAAGGAGTGGCCCATGAAGATCCTTTTTATCCTGAACGATCCGCCATACGGAACCGAACGGTCGTTCAACGGGCTGCGGCAGATCCAGGCGCTGTTGAAGACCGAGCCGAAGCCGGAGATTTCGGTATTTCTGATGGCCGACGCCGTGGCCTGCGCCAAGACCGGGCAGATCACGCCCAATGGCTATTACAACCTCGAACGCATGGTGCGGGGCGTCGCCCGGCAGGCCCCGGTCGTGCTGTGCGGTACCTGCATGGATGCCCGCGGTATCGGGGATGACGCCATCGTCGCGGGTGCCGAAAGGGGCACCATGCCGCAACTTGCCGAGATGACGGCTGAGGCCGACAAGGTGCTGGTCTTTTAGCGCCGCGGACCGGTTCGAAACAAACAGGAATTCCAATGCATATCGTAATCATCGGCGGCTCTTTCGGTGGCCTGACAACGGCCTATGACCTACGGCGTCTGCTGCCGCGCGGCAAACATGAAATCACGGTCATTTCGCGCGAGCGGCGCTTCACTTTCGTCCCGTCATTGCCCTGGGTGGCGATGGGGTCGAAACGGCTCGGCGATATTTCTTTCGATCTCGAAAGACCGCTCAAGTCCAAGGGCATCGCTTTCGTCGAAGGCACGGTCACGAAGATCGACCCCGAAGCCCGCAAAGTGGAAACGGGTTCTGACACCATCGACTATGATTATCTGGTGATTGCCACCGGCCATCGCAGCGCCAACGAGGCAGTGCCGGGTCTTGGCCCGTTCGACGGCCCCGGGCATTCGCTGATGTCGCCGCCCGAGGCCGAAGAGGCCCGCGATACCTGGGCCGCGTTCCTGGCCGATCCCGGCCCGATGGTGATCGGCTGCGCGCCGGGGGCGAGTTGCGTCGGTCCCGCCTATGAATTCCTGTTCGAGGCCCATCACGCGCTGAAACGCCGGTCTCTGCGCCACAAGGCACCGATCACCTTCGTCACGCCAGAGCCGTTCCTGGGGCATTTCGGTGTCGGCGGTTTCGGCAAGATCCGGCTGTTTCTGGAGGCCGAGTTGGAAGATCGCGACGTGCGCTATCACACCTCCGCCGCGGTCGCGAAGATCACCAGCCACACGGTCGAATTGGCCGACGGCAAGGCATTCGAGTCCAAATATTCGCTGATCATCCCGCCACTTGCCGGGGTCCGGCCGGTGGCCGAGGCCAGGGGGCTTGCCAACCCCAAAGGCTTCGTCCCGGTGGATCAACACTACCGGCACCGTGATTTTGACAACATCTATGCCGTTGGCGTCGCGGTCGCGATGCCACCCGTCGAAGACCTCCCCGTGCCAGTCAACTTTCCCAAGACCGGGCACATGACCCAGCAGATGGCCAAGATTGCCGCGCGCAACATCGCCGCCGACATTCAGGGAGGTGACAAAACGGCCCACGAGTTGATGGTGGAATGCATCATGGATATGGGCGACCGCGGTGCCCACATGGTCGCCGATCCAGCCCGCCCGCCGCGCAACGTGACCCGGTTCGGGACCGGCCGGCATTGGCTCTGGGCCAAGAAGGTTTTCTCGGGCTACTACCTTTGGAAGATGAAACGGGGTGCCACGCGGAGCCACAAATGGGTGTGGTAGAGGCCAGCCCGGACAGGTGGGCGCGGCCGGTATTTCGCCGCGCACTGCGCCCATCGTGCAGGCAAGGGATCGGCACATTGAATTCACGGCCGATTCAATTGAATAATAGTTGAGTTGCAGCGACGAGGTGATCACATGGCGACGGGCAGTCCGAAACACAGGCTTCTTGAACAGTTCGCGCTGGTGGCGAAAGCGTTGGGTCAGGCCAACCGGCTGGATCTTCTGGAGCTGCTGGCACAGGGCGAGCGCAGCGTGGATTCCCTCGCGCAGGCCACGGGTCTGACGCTGGCCAACACGTCGCAGCATCTGCTGCATCTTCGGCGCGCCGGGCTGGTGGCCTCGGAAAAGCGCGGGCTCTACGTGTTCTACAGCCTCGCCGGAGAGGATGTTGTCGAGCTTCTGGGTGCCCTGCGCCACACCGCAGAGCGGCACCTCGCTGAAGTTGACCGCATCGTCGCAGGCTATTTCAATGAGCGCGACAGCCTCGAAGCCGTATCGCGAAAGGAGCTGCTGGAGCGAGCCAATGATGGCTTGGTCACGGTTCTCGATGTTCGTCCACCCGAGGAGTTTCAGGCCGGTCACATTCCGGGTGCCGTGAACCTGCCGCTCGGCGACCTGAAAAAACGCCTCGGCGAGTTGCCGGAAGGCAGCGAGATCATCGCCTATTGCCGGGGGCCCTATTGTGTCCTTGCCTTCGAGGCGGTCGCGGAGTTGAGAAAAAAGGGATTCAGCGCCCGGCGACTGGAAGATGGCTATCCAGAGTGGAAGGCCTCGGGCCTGCCGGTCGAGACCGAGGCGGTGGAAAACTGAGGCGGGTGCGGCACGCGTTGGTCCCGTTCTGCGTACCATTCCCCTGTTGGTCATCAGGTTGGGGAGTTACCTGGCGGCCGTCGAATCTGGCACGATTCGGTCTGAAACTTGCTGCAGCATCGTTGTTCGACTCTGGGTCTGACACTCCCAAGTTATCCGGCCCGCACGCCGGGCGGTCGGGACTTCGATACCTGAGATCTCCGGCCTGTCGGGCTGCGCCGCCATTGGGCACCAGAGGACGCAATTCTTAAAGGGTGTAACAAGCCAAGTCACATTGGCGGGCGTCCAAAATTCGGGGCCTTAGTTGTGAAATCTCCAGAGGTTGTTCACCCGGTTTGGTTAGGCTGCAATTGCTAGAATCTAGCCAAGGCCCACGAAGGATGAACAACCCGAATCGGAATGCTCAGCTGACTGTCTACAGTCGAGAACAGATTGTCGTCATGATTGAAAGTGGCCAGACTGCGGGTGAGGTCGCGGCGGCCCTCGGCTTCTCGGTCAAGACCGAGCGAAAGTTGGTAGAACGGTTCAGGTGGGCAAGCCTGCAACGCAGCCGCACAACGCACCTTCCAAAGCGTCAATATCGGGATGGAATTGAGCGCGATGGAGATTCCGGACGGCGCGGAAACGCTGGACGGGGCGAAGATATTCTACATGGCAGAGACTTCGTGCTCTGATCGGTTTGGCGATCAGGGCTGCCTCCCTGTGGGTGCAGCCCACAAACAGTGGCCTTCAAAGAAGTAGGCCTCAGTAGTTCACCTGCTCAAATCCGTAGTTGCCCTCATAGTCCCGCCAATCGACAAACACCGATCGATGCCAGATGCTCGGACAATCGTCTCCCCACCGCTCGAGCCCGACATGGGCCTCCGGCAGGGCCCCCGGGGATGAACCCTGCCAGGAGAAGTCGCCTTGTGCCCCATAGGTCCCGAGAACGACAACCGCGCTTCGATTGCAGTCGCCGTCTCGTCCAGACTCGCGCTGCCGGGCGTAGCGCACGTCGTAGACCCGGATCGAGCGCACGAAATTGAACTCCGGTCCGCTGATATCGATGTCGGCGCGATCTTGAACCAGCCGAAGCGCCAATCCTTCCGGCAATTGATCGAGTTCAGCTCCGGTTCCGCGAAAAACCGCGCGCACGGGCATGCTGGCGTCTCGGAGCGGCGCGTCCGGAAACCTCTGGGGCAGGGGGCTGCGCGATGCGTCGAACAGGATGTCGTAGATGCGTCCTGCACCGCCGCCACTGTCGTCGCGCTGGTAGGATGCGCCCATGGGGCAGCGCCAGATCTGAAGCGGCGGTTCGACGGGCCAGGGCGTGATTCTGCGGATGAACTCGGCGCGGGCGAGTGAGCATGGCACGGATGCCGGCCAGCCGCCGGAGAGGCAGAGCAGGATGGCGCAATCGATCGGGTAGGTTTGCGCCTGAATCCGGTCTGGTGCCGCAAAGAGCGACATGGATCCAATGACGGCGAAAGCGGCGAGACGGGAGAAAACTCTGAGCATTGCTTGATGTCCAACGGTATCTGCGTATCACCACAGATATGCATCAATAGTATACTCTTGTCATGCTTATTATAGCCGCGGGAGAACGCCTCGCAGGCTGGAAGCCCGCTATTTTTTGCCTTCCTGACCGGCAGTCGACAGCGTTTCAAGGAGATCGGTCACCGCATCGGGTGTCACCGCTTGAGCCTTTGCCAGCGTTTCCTCGCTCAACGGCGGCTCGACGAATCTGGCAGGGCTGCACGCATCAATCCAGAGAATCGACAGCTCAGACGTATTCCACAGATAGACCCATCCAACGGTCCGGTTCCGATCGTCTCCGAGCAGCCGGGCGATTGCCGCAGCTTCTTCCTTAACATGTGTCACTGGTTACATACACTCCATGCCCGCTGGCCGGGCATTGCTATTGCCTGTCCTCGGCTAACTGGTGGCTTGAGGAAGGGATACGGACTTGTGGGAGGAAGCCACCACGGGGGGCAATGCTGACTCCAATAATGTTAATTATGTTAAATCAACCAAGTTCTAACCTACTCTCCAGCATCATCTGTACCGAGATCCCACTAATCACTTTGCAACTCACGAACGCCTCCAAGACACATACAACGCATAACGGCTTTGCGGCATGATCTGGTAGATTTTGGTTTCCTGACAATAGAGTAGATGTCGAATGTATAATATATTGCGTGGCTAAATATACCACATCATGGCTCAGCCTTGGGCATGAAGTTACGTGTACAGCTCGGCCTCAACATACAGGAGATTCGCCGCTCTAGGGGCTTGAGCCAATGCACCAGGCGCGAAGAGTGTCATGGGAACAGCCAAGCTTCGACGCAATCGCGCGGTAGGCCGCGTTGTCGCTGGTGTAATCGGGCCGCTGTTCGCGGAAAAGCCGAACGCCGCGCTCGCGGAACTCGGCTGTATACTTCGGGGTGGGCTTCTTCTGATCCATAGGGCTCATCCTTTGAGAGTTTTACTCTCCGGTAAACCCGGGGCGGTTCACACCGATTGACCAAGCCGAACCATCCATGGACCAACGGGCAAGTCGAACGCATGAACCGCACCATCAAGGACGCCACAGTGAAACGGTATCACTACGACAGCCACGATCAGCTTCGCAGCCACCTCGCAGACTTTCTCGCCGCTTACAACTTTGCACGCCGATTGAAGACGCTGCAGGGCCTTACGAATACGTCTGCAAAATCTGGACATCAGAGCCAGATCGATTCATCCTAAATCCGATCCACCAGATGCCGGGACTATACACCTAAGTCGATCCACCTTAAACACTGGTCCGAATTTCCGCGACCACCTCTCGGAGTTGTCTGGAAAACTGGGACCACTTTACTCTTCAGTCATACCGCAAATCGGTCGCCTTGCCGCGAAACACGAAAAAGGCCAACGCGCTGTAGCCCAGGATCATCGGCAGGACGAAAAGCGTTCCGATCAGAATGATGAACAGACTCTCCGGCGCGCTCGCGGCCTCGTAAATTGTAAGCTGCTCAGGCACGACATAGGGGTAGAAAGAATAAGCCATTCCGAAAAATCCCAGTGCGAAGAGCGTGATTGCCGCGACGAAGGGCACCCAGGCAAAACTGTCATCAGGCCGCGGCAGGTGGCGCAGAAAGACCCAAAGGAGCGCGATCAGCCCAAGCGACATCGCCGGTAGCGGCAGAAGCAGGAAGAACTCGGGCACTGCAAACCATTTTTCAAAGATGCGCGGGCTCACCAGCGGCGACGCAACCGAGACGACGCCCAGCCCCAGAACCACGCCCCAGAGGCTCTGCCTTGCCCAGAAAATGGCCTTGCGCTGCAAACCGCCGCCGGTTTTCAGGATCAGCCATGTGGCACCGATAAACGCATATCCCAGCGTCAGAGACACCGCCGTCACCGATGCAAAGACATGAACGGGAAGGGTCATTTCCAGCCCCATGATATACACGCCCAGCATGTAGCCCTGTGCGAGTGCGGTCACGAGGCTTCCGGCCCAGAAGGCGACATTCCACGCCGGCTTGTGCCGCGGTGTTGCCTTGGCACGGAATTCAAAGGCGACGCCGCGCATAATCAACCCCACCAGCATCAGAGCTACCGGCAGATAGAGCCCCGACAGGATCACACCATGCGCCGCAGGGAAGGCGACCAACAGCAGCCCTACCGCAAGGACCAGCCAGGTTTCATTGGCGTCCCAGAACGGCCCGATCGAGGCAACCATCTTGTCCTTCTCAGCATCATCGGCAAAGGGAAAAAGCAGCCCTACGCCAAGGTCATAGCCATCCAGACACACATAAATCAGTATCGACAGCCCCATGAGCCCGGCAAATACGACTGGCAGCCACTGTTCGGGATTCCCAAATAACTCCATGATGCTCACTCCGCCGCAACATTGATAGGTGCCCGGGCAGAATGGGCCGGCGGCGGGCCGGTGCGGGCGGCCTTTCGCGCGAGGTAAAACAGTGTGGAAACATAGGCGACAAGCAGGAACGTATAGAGCACGAGGTAGACCGCGAGCGTGGTGGCCACCATCGGTGCCGGGACGTCAGCCACGGCCTGTTCGGTGCTCAGCACCCCGGTCACCAGCCAGGGCTGGCGTCCGATTTCGGTGGTGTACCAACCGGCGAGCGTCGCCACCCAGCCCGAAAAGCTCATTGGCACCAGCGCCCAGAGCAGCGGCTTGGGCAGAGCCTCGAGACCGCCCCGCCGCCAGGCCATCAATGCCACTGCGGCCCAACTTAGCAGCAACATCGCCAGGCCGGTCCCGACCATAACCCGGAAAGAAAAGAATACCGGTGCGACGGGCGGGTGCAGAACCGTGCCGTCCTCGGCGACGAAATCCTCGAGCCCCGGCACGACCCCGTCGGGGCTGCGCCGCAATATCAGCGACGCGCCATTGGGAATGCCGATCTCGAAACGGTTCTCGCGCGCGGCCTCGTCGGGAATGGCAAAGAGCACCAGCGGCACATTGCCCTGCGTCTCCCAATTGGCTTCGATCGCCGCGACCTTGGCTGGTTGGTTTTCGAGTGTATTGACCCCCTGCATATCGCCGCTGATGATCTGCACGGGGATCAGAACGGCACCGAGCACCAGCCCGGTGGTCAGAGAGGCGCGCACCTCCTGGCTGCGATCGCCGATCAGCCAGCGGAAGGCGCTCAGCCCCGCGATCAGAAAGGCCACGGTCAGACCGCTGGCCAGAAGCATGTGCGCAAGTCTGTAGGGCATGGACGGATTGAAGAGGATCGCCCACCAGTCGGTGGCATAGGCCACGCCGTCGCGCAGCTCGAACCCGGCTGGCGTTTGCATCCAGCTGTTGAGCACCAGAATCCAGAAGGCTGACATCGTCGTACCGAAGGCCACCAGAAACGTGCTGAGCGTATGGAGCCAGCCCGGTGCCCGCGAAAATCCGAACAACATGATGCCAAGGAAAACGGCTTCGAGGAAAAACGCCGTCAGAACCTCATAGGCGAGCAACGGGCCGGCAATATTGCCGACCGTTTCCATGAAGCCCGGCCAGTTGGTCCCGAACTGAAAGGACATGGTAACGCCGCTGACGACCCCCAGCGCAAAGCTGAGCGCGAACACCTTCACCCAAAAGCGATAGGCCTCTATCCATTTCGCCGCGCCCGTGCGCTTGTAGCGAAGCTTGAAATACAACAGCACCCATCCCAGTGCGATCGTGATCGACGGAAACAGAATGTGAAACGAAATATTTGCGGCAAACTGAATACGCGACAACAGCAGTTCGTCCATTGACCCACCCTTTTCTTCCGGCCCGCACCACACGGACCGTTTTTTGGCATATAGAGCGCAAGCCCTTGGTTTTGCAGCCACGCGACCTTCGGCCGCATCCGATTATCAGAAGACCTATGTCGACACCTATTGCGGGTCTGTTCCGACTGGGGGCAGAATGACACCGTAAGGCGGTTTGGCTAAGGTTGTTCGGTTTCTTTGAGCAGTCTGCAAGCTGTTGATCTTGCGACGCCGAGTTGCTTTGCGGCTTGTCCGGCGGTCATTCCAGCTTGAACGAGGTTTTGCAGCGCTAAGAAGTTTTCGGTTTCGAGAGGCGGTCTGCCGGGTTTGCGTCCCTGCGCTCTGGCTGCTTCGATAGCCGCGGTTGCGCAGTTCCTCGTAGACCCGAACCAGCGTCAGGCGTTGCCGCTTCGGTTGCCGCGCGTTCTCCGCCAGAATCTCATCCAGATCGGAACGCCACGGATCAATCTTGGGCCGAGGCTGCGTTGACCGGTCATAGCTGAACTCGGTCGCGCCGGACCGCACCACCTTTCACACCGTGTTCCGCCATTCCCGCAACTCCCGGCAGATCTGCTTGATCGACTTCCTCTGGATAAAATACGCCCGCCTGATCTTCGCAATCGTCTCTACGACCAACATCCCCAACTCGCTCCCTCAATCTTTCGAGGAAGCTTCTGAACAGAAAAATCAGGGGGGTCACTTTTGGACGCCGAATACCCCAATACGGGGGTCAATTTTGCATGCCGATCCACACCGTATTTGCTGCTCTCACAATGATACTGGCCAAACAGGGCGTGCAGTCGATCGACAGCGATCTAGCGACACTCTTGCGAACCGCCGGCGTCGCGGCGGTTCTGTTCTTGCTCGTGACAGCCAACGGCGGTTGAACAGGGGTCGCGGACGTCACACCGAGCACGGCGATCTTTCTTTCGCTGTCCGGATGGGGTCTGATGCCGGAGAGTGCAGAATCCTACGCTAAGCGCTGAGAACTCGTTTCCCGTAATCGCGTAGATTGCCGTTCGGATCGACATATCTGTAGAGCGTGACTGGTTTCACCCCGATCTCTTTGCAGAGTTCTGAAACCGACGTATCGCGACTGGCCATAGCGGCCTGCGCCATTCGCACCTGCGCTTTTGTCAGAGCAAATTTCCTTCCACCTTTCCGGCCGCGGGCGCGGGCGGCTTGGAGCCCGGCCATTGTGCGTTCGCGGATCAACTCGCTTTCAAATTCGGCCAGCGCTGCAAAGATGCCGAATGAAACCGTTGCTTGCCGCCGCCGACATCCTTGCGGGTACGGAAACGACGACTACCCGGCCACTGACCTTTCTGCGCAGGGCTTCGAAATGGCATCGACACTTGAATCACGACGATGGGAACCGGCTTTGGGAGGTGGCGGTCCTGTGCCACCTGCGAGACGCATTCCGTGCCGGCGACATCTGGCTCACACATTCCCGCCGGTATGGCGATCTCAAGGACGCGCTGGTTCCGACAGAAGTTGCCAGGGCCACGCCAAGACTGGTCATGCCGTTCGAACCCGAAATCTGGCTGGCTGATCGCAAATCTCGTTTGACTGACGGCTTGCAGCGACTGGCCCGCGCCGCCAGGGTGGGTGCCATTCCGGGAGGTTCTATCGAAGATGGCGTGCTCAAGATCGACCGTCTGACGGCCGCTGTCCCCGAAGAGGCCGATGCCATGGTGCTCGATCTTTACAACCGCCTGCCGGAGATCAGGATCACAGACCTCCTGCTCGAAGTGGATGACGAGATCGGCTTTACCGAGGCCTTCACCCATCTGCGCACCGGCGTTCCATGCAAAGACAGGGTCGGCATGTTGAACGTGCTGCTGGCTGAAGGGCTGAACCTTGGCCTCAGCAAAATGGCTGGGGCCACGAACACCCATGATTATTTCCAGCTTTCGCGCCTGTCGCGCTGGCATGTGGAAAGCGAGGCGATGGCACGCGCCTTGGCCATGGTGATCGAAGGTCAATCTGCCTTGCCGATGGCCCGGTTTTGGGGCGCAGGGCAGACCGCTTCGAGCGACGGGCAATTCTTCCCGACCACGCGCCAGGGCGAGGCGATGAACCTGTTCAACGCCAAATACGGCCATGAACCCGGGCTGAAAGCCTACACCCATGTCTCCAACCAGTTCGGCCCCTTCGCCACCCAGACCATCCCGGCCACGGTGAACGAGGCCCCTTACATCCTGGACGGCCTGTTGATGACAGACGCAGGCCAGAAAATCCGCGAACAGTATGCCGACACGGGCGGCTTCACCGACCACGTCTTCGCCGTCACTGCCCTTCTGGGCTTTCAGTTCATCCCCCGCATCCGGGATCTGCCATCCAAGCGCCTCTACCTCTTCAATCCGGCATCCTGCCCGAAAGAGCTGACGGGCTTGATAGGCGGCAAGGTCAGAGAACCTGTCATCAGCTCGAACTGGCCCGACATCCTACGCGCAGCGGCCACCATGGTGGCGGGCGCGATGCCGCCAAGCCAACTCTTGCAAAAATTCGCTGCATATCCCCGACAGCATGAACTTGCGGTCGCATTGCGCGAAATCGGCCGGATTGAACGGACGCTGTTCATCATCGATTGGCTGCTGGATGCCGACATGCAACGCCGTGCCCAGATCGGCCTGAATAAGGGCGAAGCGCATCATGCGCTGAAAAACGCCCTGCGCATTGGTCGCCAAGGTGAAATCCGTGATCGAACAGCCCAAGGCCAGCACTTCCGAATGGCCGGGCTGAACCTCCTCGCCGCGATTATCATTTACTGGAACACCAAGCACCTTGGCCAAGCTGTCACGGCGCGCCAACGCGACCGGCTGGATTGTTCACCAGATCTCCTAGCGCACATCTCGCCACTCGGATGGGCCCACATCCTTCTCACCGGCGAATACAGGTGGTTAAAAAAGTGATCAAACCGCCTTAGCGTAGGATTCTGCACTCTCCGGCATCAGACCCCCGGATTGGCGATCGGAGTATCATGGCTGTGCCTTCAGTGAGGAGCGCGAACAAAACATGGCTTGTGCACCGGCGGCACCGCTCGACTGGATGTTTCCAGAACCCCATATCTCCTTGAATGAATCCACCGCGCATGCCTAATGGGTGCGCAACCACAATACAGCTGCAACTACGATTTTATATCTTGAGGCCATTAATATAGTATCGTACGACTTGGCATCAACACCTGATGCCCGGGTCTGCGTCTTCATGGAGAACGTGATCAGGGTGATGGACCTGGAAAAAGAAGCACCAAATGTGGTCACCGAGCCCAGATTCCGCGATCTGGCCGCCAGCGGCTATCGCGTCGAAGTTGTCTGCAAGTCGGACGCCTACAAGAAAGGCCCCAACTGGCACGGGGTCTGGATTCTGCGTGCCGTCAGCGACGAAGGTCTGGAAAAGCTCCTGGTTACGGCTCGGACACGGACATCCCGCAACGACATCAAGATCCGCGAAATCAAGACCGTTACCGGGGTCATCTCCTTCCTGCAGGGGATCGGCTTTTCGCATGCCGACATTCCGCTCGAGGAAGGCAAGCGAACCGTCCACAAACTCTCCAGCGAAGAGATGGCGGCAAGCAGGCCTTAGCGTTCTACTCCTTCCTCTTCTGACGCCTTCAGTCGCGGCGCAGATGGTGCTGGTGATGGAGGATGACGGCTCTCTGACAGCGTCGCGGGCGCAAGAGAGCTTTGCTCGGAACTACAATGATGGCATCGGCCAAGGAACTGCTGCGGACGGGCTTCGTATCTTTGGTGAAGATGCGGAACAGACCGAAGCGCTAAGCATCGCCGCCTTTGCCCCGACTGCCCGTATGCCTCGTCCGGAAATCCTCGCGGCCATCGAGGCGACCGCCCTCCGCTATGCGGGCCATCGTGGCCTTCGCACCGCAGACATCACGGTCACCGACTGGCTGAACCTCTATCGCGCCAATATCGAGGTCGAAAGCGCCTACGATCCACGTGCCGTCTCCAGTGCCGGTGCCATCGGTCTTGGTCAGCTGATGCCCGATACGGCTGCTGAGCTCGGCATCGACCCGCGAGACTGGCGGCAGAACCTCGACGGGTCCGCACGCTATCTGGCGCGGATGCTGGCCGAGTTCGGCGACGTCCGCCTGGCCCTCGCCGCATACAATGCCGGCCCAGACGCCGTGCGCCGATACGGAGGCATTCCCCCCTTCACGGAAACCCAAAACCACGTCCAGCGGGTGCTGGCCGTCTTCAACCGGCGTGAAGGAGTGACCCCATGAAGCCGACCGCAGATTTCCTTCTCGCATTTGTCTCTCTGCTTGTGCTCACGGCCGAGCCTGCTCTCGCCCAGAGTATCGATCTCTCCCCGATCCAAAGCCTGCTGCAGGGACCCATGTCACCACGGTCGAGTTTGGCGAAGGCGAAAGCATCCGCTCGATCATTGCCGGTGACACGGAAGGTTTCGAGATCGACGGCGTCCCGGGCGGGCGCGCTTTCGCGATCAAACCTCTGGCCCGCGACGTCCATACCAATGTGACCGTCTATACAAATCGTCGGAGCTATTATTTCAACGTCGAGGAGGTTTCGAACCCGACCTTCTATGTCGTCTCTTTCCGCTATCCCGAGGAAGAGCGCCAACCGGAAAGCGTGATCGCGCGGGCAGCCCCCAACTACAGCTACGGAGCGAGCGCGCGGACCGAGTTCACGCCAACCCGGGTCTGGGACGATGGAACATTTACCTATTTCGCGTTTCCGCGAAACGCACCGGTCCCAGCCATCTTCCGTTATGCGAACGGGCGTGAGCGCACGGTCAATACGCAACAGATCGAAGACGGAACCATCCGGGTGTCCGGTGTCAACGGGCAATGGGTGCTTCGTCTTGGCGAGGAAGTCGTATGCGTCGCCGCGACTCCGCCCGCGGACCTGTCCTCATGAGTGACAATCCAGGACCCGATCTCGAAAAACGCCTCGCCGCGCTTGAGCAAGGCGGCACGAGGCGCGCATCTGGACCATCATATCGGTCACCGCTCCTTGCACTCCTGGCCGTCGGTCTCATCGCCGCAGGCGGTGCGGTGGTCTACTTTTTTTCTCAACTCGACGTGGAAATTGCGCTCCCCACAGCGACGCCCGACGAATTCCAGACCGAGGGCGACGGATTCGGCGAGATCGAACCCTTCGTTCCGCCCCCGGCTCCGGATCCCGAAATCGTGATTATAACGCCCGAACCCTCTGAACCCAATGCCGAGCTACTCGAGCAGCTGGAAGCCCTGCAGGCGCAAATCGAGGAGTTGCGCAACGCTCCGGAACCGGTCGTCGAGGAGGATACAGCAGCAGCCGAAGCGATCGATGCGCTCACCGCACAGATCGCGGCCCTGCAGGCCGCATCCGAGAATGCGCAGCAGCAATTTCAAGACGAGCTCACCGTGCGGGACCGCGAGTTGCAGCAACTGCGCATGGACCTGGACCTCGCCCGCCTCGAAGCCTCAACGCCCGTCCCGGCACCGCTCGGCCCGACCGAAGACGAGCTGCGCCGGCGGGAAGAAGAACGTCTACGCCGGGAAGAGGAAGCGCGGCGTCTGGCGGAGCTCCAACGGCGCGCTGAGGCGGAGCGCGCCTTCCAGGAGAGGCGTATCGCCTCGCCGGTGATCGCCTTTGGCGGCGCATCTTCGGGCGATCCCGCTGCCGGAGAATTGGCGGACCGCACCTTCGGCGATGTGACAGATTTTGTGCTGAATGGCGCACTGCCGAGCCAGGTCACTCAAGCGGAAGTCATCGCCAATCCCTCGAATACAGTGACCCAGGGCACGATGATTCAGGCGGTCATGGAAACCGCGATCGACAGCTCGCTCCCCGGTCAGGTCCGCGCGATCATCTCCGAGGATGTCTATAGCTATGACGGCACACGGCTAATGATCCCGCGTGGCTCACGCCTGATCGGTCGTTATCGGTCCGGCATCGAGATCGCGCAACGCCGGGTCACTATCGCCTGGGATCGGATCATCCTGCCGACTGATCAAACCATCCGGATCAGTTCCTTCGGCGGGGATGAACTCGGACGTTCCGGCGTCACAGGCTTCGTCGATACCCGCTTCGACGAACGTTTCGGGTCCGCAGCACTCATTTCGGTCATCTCGGCCACCCCCAGTGCCGCCGCCGCTCAAATTGAAGACGCGACCACGGCAGAGGTTCTGGAAGGCGTCGGCAACAATTTCGCCGATGCCACGGATAGCGTGATCGGCGAATATCTCTCCATCGGTCCGGTCATCTACGTAAACCAGGGCGCGCGTGTGACCGTGATGGTCGACCGCGATCTGGAGATATTCTGAGCCATGACGCTGTCCTACCTCCAGGCCTCGCACGACAAGCTGACAGACGCGACACGCGACGACGTGATCGAGATCTGCATTAACCCCGACGGCTCCTGCTGGGGCGAATTCCAGGGCGATCATTTCATGCGGGCGCTCGACCAGCGTTTGACCGTGACCGAGGTGAAAGATCTCGGAAACCAGATCGCCTCCAGCGCCAATACGACGATGAGCAAGAACAAGCCCATCGTCTCGGTTTCGATTACCTACCAAAACCGACCGATCCGTGCCCAGGTCATCACGCCGCCGGCCGTCCTGTCGGGCATGTCGATTTCGTTGCGCTTTTTTTCGAGCCTGCCGCTCGACAGCATCGAATTGCAATACCTCTACGGCGAGGAACGCAAACTCGAGGAGTTGCGCCGGGAGAAGAACTGCGCCCTGCGCGAGGTCGTGGCCTCAGGGGCGATCTACGACGCGATGGAATTCTGCGTTGAGAACAAACTGAACATGATTGTCTCGGGTGGCACGTCCACCGGCAAAACCGTCGCCGCGCGCAAGATCCTTTCCTACGTGGATGCTGATGAGCGGGTCGTCACCATCGAAGAGGCCGCCGAACTGCTCCCCACTCAACCAAACGCCGTGACACTGATCGCCAATCGTGACGCGGAGTTCCAAACGGCCGACGCACTCCTGACTGCAACCCTGCGGATGCGCCCCGACCGCATCATCCTCGGCGAGGTCCGCGGCAAGGAGGCCATGACCTTCCTCGAGGCGATCAACACCGGCCATGGCGGATCGATGACCACGTTGCATGCCGAAACCCCGCAACTCGCGGTCCAGCGCCTGGCGATCGCGGCACTCAAAACGGAGATCCCGATGACCTACCAGGACATGATCCAATACATCGAAAGCTCGATCGACGTGATCATCCAGGCCGGCCGCGAGGACGGCAAGCGCGGGATCACCGAGTTCTATCTGCCGGGGGCGGCTTTGGACGAAGGAGCGGCAGCATGAAGCAATTCGAGTATCAAGTCCTTCCCTTCCCGATGGACCGCAAGGACAGCCTCATCGCAATGCGGGATGATCTGAATGAGCGAGGAAGCGAAGGGTGGGAAGTCGTCTCAGTGAGCAGCTCCGAATTCGCCCATCTCGGGCATACCGCCTTCCTGAAACGTGAGGTCCTGGAAACCGGAGATGCTGCATGAAACCGTTTCTCTGCCGCGTCGCGAGCGTGAAGGTCCCGGTGCCCAGTTTTCCGTTTTGGCCGAGCGAAACCTCGTGCCCTCGATGGACAGCGCGTCCAATATCTCTCCGGATCGCCCGAAAGTGCCGCAATGGACGCAGGATGTCGGTGTACGTGACACCCACCGACGCGTGCTCGTCCAGAACATTTTTCGCGGCCAACGCCTCGAGCCCTTCGCGCCAGCTGAGCGATGGGAGATGCTGGAAGCCTCCGATGCCTATGGGTGCGAGGCGAACGCGTTCCACCCTCAGGCCATGGCGATCCGTGAAGCCGAAGGCAACCGGCAGGGCAATGCGAAGATGAGCGTGGTCACCTATTTCGTCGAAACCTCGCAGGGCTATCTCGATACAGCCGCCGAGACGCAGTTCGGCGCGGTCGCGGCGACAGTCGGAACCATGCTGGTCCTCGGCACCACGCTTGTGGTCATTCTCGTCTTCATAAACATGATCTACCAGTACCGCGCGATGGATGGGCGCACGGCCTTCTGGCTCGCGGTAAAAATCGGGCTCATTGGGATATTCGCGACCAACTGGGTCCAGTTCAACGCCCTCTCGTCAGCAATTTTGAACGGTATCGACAGTATCGCGGGATCGCTGGTGGCTTCTGTAGGCGGAGGTACGCCCGGCCCCTCAGGCACATTCGCAGAAGAATTCGACCGGCTGATTGCCGAGCTCGGCGAGTACCTCAATGCAGCCGGCTCCCAACTAAACTGGATGGCTGGCGCGCTTTTGGACGTCTTGGGCGTCTTGCTGCTCTCGATCCTGGGCGGGCTCGCAGCCTTCATCCTGGTCGCTTCGCGGTTGATGATCGCGCTCCTGATTGGCATCGCACCCGTCATGATCTTCCTGACACTCTTCGAGGTGACGAAGGATTACTTCACGCGTTGGCTGTCGGCATTGGTTTCGTTTGCCCTCTACCCGATTGTCGTCGCCGGCGTTTTTGCGACGATCACGGGGGTGGCCGCCGCGCTTATCGGCGAGCTTGGCGATCCCGAGGGCGCATCCAACATCGGGGCACTCATTCCGTTCTTCATGATGGTCCTTATGGCGAAGGGGTTCATCATCGCCACTCCGTTCATCGTGCGCGCGATATCCGGGAACATCATAATGCCTGCTCTATCGGCCGGGCTCGGAGGAGCCTACGGGTTTGGCCGTGCGCTTGGCGGAAGCCAACATGCCTACAACCGTTACCTGATCGGTGGGGCAAGTGGGGCTGAATACGCTGCCCTCAGAACGAGACAGTTGTTTGGTGTGCAACCAATGCCCTATCGGCAAGGCATGAACCAAAGCGTGCCTGCGAGCCCGGGAACAGGTTCGGCCGGCACTGGGGCCAAGATGCTGGCGCAACTTGGGAGGCTGAGCAGATTGGGAAGACGTTAGCCGTAGGCCAATTGAGCCGGTTTTTTACCTCTCCTGACTCCTACAGATCGTCAGGCTGGCCGGCACGGGATGAGCCGATATTCACCATCCCTTGCACTATTGCGGCGGATGTAGACGAAGTGACGACATGCTGCACATTTTTCAACAAAGCAACCGCCGTACCGCGGATGTAGACACGTGAAAGAATGAGTGTTCGGCCAAGCAAATACTGCTTGCGATAGCTGGTTTACGCAAAAATATGTGCTGGAAAGACGCGCCCGGCGTCGAAGTGTCCACGGGTGCGGGCTGTTTATTGAGGTCCAAGATCCAGAACAGCTATCCCAGAAGCGAACCGAGGTCCGATCCGACGGAAGGATAGGCGCTGACCATCGCTTGCAGATCGCGCGCCTTCAGGCCAAGACGCATGGCCAGGCCGAAGAAATTGACGATCTCGGCGTATTCCTGGCCAAACATGTGGGCACCGAGAATCTTGCCGGAGGTATTGTCGATCAGAACCTTGGCCGCGCCATGCGTCTCGCCGGTGCGCCGGTTCGAGAACCAGCCGGAAGTGTCGGTCAAGGCCACCCGGAAATCCAGCCCCTGCGCCTCGGCCTCCTCCTCCAGCAGCCCGACGCGCACCAGTTCCGGCACGGTAAAGACGGCCGACGGCACGCCGGTATAATCGGGCGCGCGGGCGGTGCCCTTGAGCATGTTCGACGCCGCGACCTTGCCCTCGAACACTGCCACCGGGGTCAGCGGCTGGCCGGGCGAAGCGGCGGCGTCGCCAGCGGCGAATACCGCGGGGTTCGACACGCTTTGCAGGTGTGGATGCACTGTGACGCCCCGGCGCGACGCCTCCACCCCGCCCGCGGGCAGGTCGAGATGGCCGATGGCCGCCTCGCGCCCGGCACCATGCACGACCAGCCCGGCCTCATGTCGCTCCTGGCCATCGGGGCCGGTGGTGGTCAGAATCATGCCGTCCCCGGATGCCTCCAGCGATTGCGGTTCACGGCCAAGGGCAATCTCGATGCCAATGGCGCGGGACCGCTCAACGAGCAGCGCAACCATGTCCGGGTCAAAGCCTTTCAGTGGGCGTTCGGAATGGTGCAGGATCGTCACCTGGCTGCCCGCGCGCGCCGCGATATGGGCGAATTCGAAGGAGATGAAGCCGCCTCCGACAAAGAGAATGCGGCGGGGCAGCGTCTCAAGCTCCAGAAACGCTGTGCTGTCGATCATCAGCTCCGCGCCGACAAAGCCCAGCTTTCGCGGTGCCGCACCGGTAGCGATCAGGATGTGGCGGCCCTGCAACCGCGCCCCGCCGGCAAGTTCCAGCGTGTTCTCGTTCACAAAACGGGCGCGGCCGTGGAAGGTCTCGACCCCGTTCGCCTTCAGTCCCGTCTCCATCTTTGCGGGCACCGCGTCGGTGAAGCTGCGTTTATGCGCCATCAGCCCGGCCCAGTCGATGGCAAGCCCGCCGGGCGCGATGCCGCGGCCCTGCATGAGGGTCGCCGCGTCGATGATCTCGGCCCCCCGGCGCAGCATTTTTTTGGGGTCGCAGCCGCGCAGCGCACAGGTGCCGCCATAGGGCAGCTCATCGACGATGCCGACCGACCAGCCCGCCCCGGCGCATTTGTTGGCCGCAGCGATCCCCGCCATGCCGGCACCGATCACAATCACGTCCTTGGAGGTCGTCATACGTCGGTCTCCTGGGTGTCGGATCTTGCCATGAAGGGCCTGAACACTGCTGCCCCGGCCTGAAGGGCCTGATCCGGGGTCAGGCGAAATCCTTCGCCGCCCGGGGCGTTTTTCTTGCGCCATGCCTGAAGATGCGCGTCTGAACAAAAGAGCAGCATGGAGCGGCATTGTGTGTCCGCCGCGCATCCTTGGGTCGCGCTCACACCAGCCCAGACAACCGCGCCCTTTGGCTGTACGGCCTCGATCGAAAGCCCGCCTTTTCCGATGCGGATATCGATTTCGGCATCGCATTCCGGACAGCGGGAAAACGCTAGCGCCGCGCTGTCAATCATCGCACCGACACCGAGCGCATCGATGGCGCAGACGCATTTGATCTTGCGGGTGCCGATCTCCACGCCATGGGGCGAATTGCGCGACGTGAAGGGATAGGCGATTTCAACTTCGCCATCCCGCAGCACGATCAGGTCGCGCTCCCTCAGATCCTCGAGCACTGCGCCGATATCGGTGCCCGTAATCCCGGCCAGATCCGCGCGCCTGGGCGCGTGGCCGGTTTGCAGGTAGCCGTTGAGGATCGCGTGGTGGACGGCGCGGTGATCCGACGGGAAATCGTCCCAACGCTTGCGCATACGCCAGGCGGTCAGAAGCTTGCCCAAGGCTTCGCCTACGAGTGGATCCGTCACGACCGATTGGTCAACCCCGGCGATGTCCGGCTCGTGCCCGGACCTAACTTCGATTGCGTCCTTCACGTTTCTCTCTCCTTCTCTGTACTTGCCCTGCGCTTTCCCCGTGCCGCGGGAAGGATCACGAAATAACCAACGCTCACCAGCACCAGCGCCCCGAGCGCGGTCAGCGTGGCCCACTGGCCCTCGCCGCTGGTCAGCCAGGCGCGCAGCGCGGAAGATATCCGGTTGCCGCTGTTCACGATCCGGCTTTCGATCATGACGTCGCCAAACACGACCCTGCCCCAGTAGAAGATGACATAACCCGCCGCCGCCAAAAGCAACGCCGCGCCGACTTTCCTGAGCACCGCATGGCCGCGCGGCGACAGGCCGCCCAGGCTGATGCCGGTGGTTGCCGCCACCACGCCGAGTGTCGACAGGACCGTGCCCATGCCCAGCGCATAGACCAGAAGGCTTAGCGCCAGATCGACGGGCGTTCCGGTCAGCGCCACGCCAAGGGCCGCAAAAAAAATCGGCAGCGTGCATGACAGCGACAGCAGGCCAAAGCCCACGCCGAAAACGAGGCTGCCGTGGCGGTCGCTGACGGTTTGGCAGATCTCACCGCCGGGCAGGGCGCTCCAGTGCAATCCGGCGAGCTCCCGAATACCGACAGCCGCCAGAATGATGCCCACGCCAAACCCCGCAATGGGCATGAGCGGGCCGAGCCAGACCGCGCCCAGCGCCAGCACCGCGCCGGCCAGCCCGAAGATCACCACGAACCCGGTAGTCGCCAGAACGCCGGCACGCAGGGCCGCGATCACCGGCATGATGTCTCCGGCATCGTCCAAACGGCGCGCGAACCAGGCCGGCAGCATCGCCCATCCGCAGGGATTGACCGCGGCCACCGCCCCGGCGGTGAAGGCATAGAGAAGCGCCGATATCATGCAAAGCCCTTTCTGAAGGCGCGCGCGTCCCGTCTCTTTCTGGCAGGCGCGGACCGGCAAACGACCGGACCCGGCCGGGCCGACAGGGCTGCCTTCGTCTGCTCATAGCCCGCAGAAATCAGAGCCTCGGCCGCCGAAAAGTCAAAAAGCCCCGGTGCTATGTCCAGCCGGGGCACGACGCGAAAAAGCCCGGCCGTGGCGCAATGCCGCTCGAGCTCCAGTTTATGCTTTTCGCTCAGCGCGATCTCGAATGCCCGCCCGACAATCCCTGACCAGCCTTTCGGCGGCTTGGCGCAAGGTGTGGCGCAGGCACATTCGATCATGAACACCCGCTGTGCCCCAAGGCGGCGCGCGCGTCCGAGCGGCGCGTTGTCGGCAACCCCGCCGTCGATATGCAGCCCGCCACCGAGCCGGACCGGCGGGAACACGCCCGGCAGGCTCATCGAGGCGACGATCGGTTCGATCAGATCGCCCTCGCCCTGCCAGTAACAGGCCTCGCCCGAGGCCAGATCCGTGGTCACGATCGTCAGCGGAACGGCAAGTTCCTCGAAGCGGGTGACCGGCAATTCCCTGCGCAGGATGGCACGCAGCGGCGCGAGGTCGAGGAAACCCGGCCGCGTGCGAGGATTGAGCGCCCAACGCCAGTTCGGGCGGACGGCCCGGCGCAGCCGGAATTCCCGCCAGAGCCGTTCCAGACGGTCAAATTCGGTGCCGGCGGCCAGAAAAGCACCATTTAGCGCACCGATGGAGGTGCCCAGGATCATGTCGGGGCGCAGCCCTGCCTCGTAGAGCGCCCGGGCAAAGCCGACCTCCAGCGCGCCATGGCTGCCACCGCCACACAGAACCAGGGCAGACCGGTCGCGCCCGACTGACGCCCTGTCAGCCATTTGCATTCACCCTGTCGCGCCGATCCGCCTGCGGGTCATCTTCGGCACCCCGAAACTCCGGCGAAGGCCGCCTGGACCGCCGCCAAAGAAACAGGGCCACCACTGCGGCCGCCGCGCCCGCCAGCGGCAGGGCGCTGCCGCTGAAGAACGCGCTGAGGGCACCGAGCGACAGAACCCCAGTCAGCACCAGCAACAAGGCCCCACAGCAGGCAATCTTTGCTCCGATCAGCCAGTACATTCGCCTGCTACCCATGATGGTCTCCTATCCCGCGCAGCAACTGAGTTTCGCCACGTCCTTGTCAAAGGTCTGCGCGGCAAGTTTCAGCCCCTCGACCGTGGTCAGATAGGGAAAGATCGTCTCGCCCAGCGCCTTGGCGGTCATGCCGAATTTCAGCGCCATCGCCAGTGTCTGGATCGTGTCCGCGCCCTCGGGTGCCGCGATCTGCCCGCCGAGCAGCCGGTCGGTTTTCGCATCCGCCACCAGCTTGATCAGGCCGCGCGTGTCGCGGGCGGCCAGTGCGCGCGGGACGTTGTCAAGGCCAACGACGCTGGTCTTGATCTCATACCCGGCTTCGATTGCCTCAGCCTCCGACAACCCTACTCCGGCAACTTGCGGATCCGAGAAAACCACCCAGGGCATGGCGGCGTTGTCATAGATCATCGGTTCAAGTCCCAGCGCATTGTTGACAGCCACCTTGGCACCGTAGGCCGCCATGTAGACGAACTGATCGCGGTCGGTGACATCGCCGGCGGCGAAAAGGCCCGGCCGGGTGGATTGCATGTCGTCGCCAACCAAAACCGCGCCCTTGCGGTCAAGATCGACGCCCAGCGCATCCAGCCCCAGTTCATCGGTGTTTGCGCGGCGGCCCGCAGTGACCACCAGGTGCTGGCTGGTCACTTCGAGCGGTTCACCATCCTTCTCGATGCAGATCGTGACGCCGGAGGCATCCTGCCGGCAGGCGTCATAGGTGATGCCGCAATGCATCGTGATGCCCTCGGCGCGGAACGCATCCGTCAGCGCCTCGGAAACCTCAGGCTCGGCCCCGGGCAAGAGTCGCGAGCGGCAAATTAGCGTGACCTTCACCCCCATCCGCGCCATCATCTGCGCCAGTTCCGCGCCGATAAACCCGCCGCCGATGAAGGTCAGGCTCTCGGGCTTTTCCTTCAGATCGAGCAATGCCGTTGAATCGAGTGTCTCAACCTTGTCGATACCGTCGATGGGCGGCAATTCCGGCCGCGAGCCTGTGGCGATCACCAGTTTCGGCGCGGCAATCTTTCGGCCACCGACCTCGACGCCGCCCGGGACCACCCGTGCCGGGCCCTCGTCGAAATAATCGATGCCCTCGTATTCGGGCAGCAGGTCCATGTACTTCTTGTGCCGGAGCGCGGTCACCAGGTCATCCTTGGCGGCCACCACCTGAGCCCAGTCCACATCGTGGGTGCAGGGCCCTATGCCGGGAAACCGTGCGGCGGAGGTGCCGCCATGCACCGCCTCGGCGGCGCGGATCATCGCCTTGGAGGGCACACAGCCGACATTGACGCAGGTGCCGCCGATGGTGCCGTGGCCAACCAGCGCCACGCGCTTCCCGGCCTCGGCGGCGGTGATCGAGGCCGAGAACCCGGCCGAGCCCGCGCCCACGACGATAAGGTCATAGCCGCCGTTTTCAGGAGTGTCAGAGCGGTCTTTCATGGTTTTTTTCTTTCGTTAAGAGTGCATCAATTCGGATCAATTTTCACCGGTGCCGACCGGGAAGGGCCAGCCCGCCGCAGCCACAGCGCATAGCCCGCCACCGCCAGCGCGGCGGCGACCGAGATGCGCAGGGCAAAGCGAAACTCCAGCCAGAAGAGCAGCGCCGAGAGCGCCACGACCAGGCCGACAATCAGGTTCTTCGGGCATCGCCCCGGCTGTCCGGCCTGTAGCCACATCGCATGCGCCACCACGCCCAGCGAGGCAAAGAGCATCGGAAAGAGCGCATAGTCGAGCCAGCCCACAAGGGCCGACAGCCCGGCACCGGCCACGACCACAACCAGCAGCGGCGTGAAACAGCAGATTGCGGCGATAACGCTGCCGATCAACCCGCGTCTGAGAAGTTTGTCTTCATTCATGTCTGGCCGTCCACTCCCAATTGCCCGCCGCCGAAGCCAGCGGTCGTCTTATGTCGCGTGAGTGCCGTCACGATCCGCTTTCGGTCACGACGGTGGCCGGATACCCGTAGCCCCTGACCGCCTCGGCGATCATCTCGGGCGTGGCGATCTCGTCGTCATAGGTGACCACAAACGTGCCCTCCGACCAGCTTTCCCCCTCGGTGAAACCCTCGATATCGACAGAGGGGACCTCGCGCATGGCGGTGCTGACGATATAGACGCAGGAGGGGCAGCTCAGTTCGCTGACGGCGACCCTGGTGGTTTGTTCGGCCGAGGACACCGCAGAGGCCCATAACCCGATCGCGATCGCCGCAGCCGTCACAACATGCTTCATTTTGATCTCCGTTCCGTTCAGAATCTCAGGAAATAGGGGGCGACATAGGGAAAGACGATCGCCACCGCCGTAACGACGGTCGCAAGCCATAGCGACGCCTTCATGATCCGCCGGTTCACGGGCCGGGCGCAGACCGTGCCATCGCGGCACGCGCCCGCCTCGGCGCGGTGGAGCTTCCAGAACCCCCAGGCGATGAAGCCGGCGGCAAAGGTGAATGTGTACCACTTGTAGGCATAAAGCGCCGTCAGCTGCGCGATCCAGACACCGCCCACGCCCAGGCTCACCAGCACCAGCGGCAGGATGCAGCACGACGTCATCGCCAGCGCGCCGAAGAGGCTGCCGGCGGTGGCCACGCGACTGCCGGGATCCGACCTGCCGTCGGCCTCCGCCGTTATTGTTTGCTCCGAAATCGTCATGTGCAGCCGCCCTCTTGCTTTCGATTCGCATACTATTTACGTTCTGTATCAACTACAGACGCAAGAGGTATTCTCATGGAAACCATCACGAAACCGGGAGGCAGCCTGATGCGCGCCGGACTTGCCAAAGCCACCGGCTGCAATCTGGAAACCATCCGCTACTACGAAAATGTCGGTGTGATGCCCGACCCGCCGCGCACCGCGAAAGGGTTCCGCGTCTATGGCCAGACCCATGTGGCGAGGCTGCGCTTTGTCATGCGGATGCGCGAGTTGGGGTTCACGCTGGAGGAGGTTCGGGAATTTCTGGCGCTGACAGACGGTGGCTCGCAGACCTGCGCCGAAGTGTTGGAACGAACCGAGGCCCACCTTGCCGGCGTGCGCGCCAAGATCGCCGATCTGCAGCGGATAGAGAAAGTGCTCGCCGAAACCGCCGTTCAATGCTCCGGCGAGGACGTTCCGGACTGCCCTGTTCTGGACGCTTTGAGCGTCTGACCGCCCTTCATCACGGCCTCCATTGGCCTGCCGCCTTGGCTCCGCCCGCCGGGCCGTATTCTCCAAGCTACTGACCTTGATCGAAGAAAGTCGCCGCACCCTCACGCGCGGTCTCCATTCGCAGAATGAGCATCTCACTGTCGGGCCCATGCGCTTCGCGTCAGAATCTCGCCCGGGTTCCGCGCGTGGCCCAGAGCCGAATCAGGATTGCCCAGGACGTTTTTGCCAATAGCGAACAGCGACGACCTGTAGCGCCATATCATCAGCGACGCCATCGCGGCCAATCCGACGAACAAAACGACGGGTAGCAGTGCCTGAAATGACTCATACAGCAAGGTGCCACAGCCCTCCATCGGCAGAGGCATGCTTGCCAGCAACTGTTCCGCGGGCGCGTAAAGCTCCGGAAGCAACTGGATTTCCGTGCCGTTCATGACGCAACCCTCCTAAACCCGTTCATGCGATGTAGCAGGAACCCGACCAGCGCGATCGCCAGAACCAGAAAGATCCAGCTGATCCTGCTCAGATAGATCGTGACGCCCAATGGCAGGAAAACTGCCAGCGCCGGAATGCAGGCCGGGCAGGCCCCGAGCAGAACGCCGCCTAGAACACCCGCCGCACCGGCCTTTGTATCGCCCGTGCGGCAGGTTGCGCCCACGCGCCTGTTGTACACATAAGCTCCGACATACAGCCCGGCCAGGACCGTGAGCACTGCATAAAGGAAATTCTGCGGCGTGTAGTAGTAGAAAAACTGCAGCCAATCCGTCACGCCGCCCAATGGAATAGATGGCCAGAAAAATACCGCAACCATGGTCACCAGTGCCGAAAGCGCAGGCCAAGCCTGGCCCCACAATCTGAAAATCAGCAAATCCGCCATCGGTCAGGTTCCTTCTACTGCGGTGCGTATGATCTCCAGATACGCGTCGTCAGCGATGCGAAAGTCCTAGTTCAACAAAATGCCATCGGCATTCACAAGGTATTTTGAATCGAGATATTGAAGGCCGATTCTTGCGGCCAGAGAATTGGCTGGGTCGTCAAACCCAACTTGCCAGTCGGGTGCGGCGAACTCATCTCTCCACCCGCGAAGCGCGTCCGCACTCTCGCTTAAATCGACGAACACAACAAAAACGTCAAAGGCATCGCCGCCCAGCTCCTCGTCAAGTCTCGCGACTTCCATCGCGCCGATCTGGCAAGGCACACACCAGGCGGTCGTGAACCAGATAATCGCGGGTCTGCCGGACAGCGTCTCCATAGAAACGGGTGCGCCGTCGATCTCCGTCAGGTTGAACGATGGAAACGGCGCGCCGACTTCAAGCTCGACGGTTTCCTCGGGTGGCGGCACCTCCAGGGATGCGAACTGTTCCGGACTGTTGTTGACGTAAGTCCTGACATAGCGATCGATGGCCGCGGTGTTGACCTCATCGAGATTCATCATCCGGCCCCATGACACGATTGATATTTGGCTGTCGTTCTCGGGGCGCGGCGACATGAGCACCGCATTGGGGTATTGAGCCGCGATGTCACGCAACTGCCTCACCGACGCCGCGTCGAGTTCTGGATCGTAAGTTATCCAGATACCGCCGTGCTCGATGTTGTGGACCGCTGATTCGTCGGCGATTGGCTGGCCGAAGACACCCCACGGTCGTGGCGAGCCGAAATGCCCGCCTGAGGTGGGCGGGTTCGAATTGTAACCGCCCGGCTCACCCTGCCGGATGTGGCTCTGGCCAACGATCGGGAACTCTTCGATCAGCAGATCGGTGGCCGCTGTCTGGGTGCCGCTTTGCGCAACGTCGCCGGACGAGACGGCGGCGCGATCTGGCGAGACCAGCAAGAAAGCCGCAACGCCCAGCCCGACGACCGCTCCTGCTGCCAGAATGACTATAGTGAGGGTTCTGTTCATCTTTCGAGGATTCCCATATTTTTTTTTGACATGTCGTTGAAGTTGAATAGTGCTCCTGCGGGGTGGCCGTACCCTCCCCTTTTGCGAGCGCGGTTCGCGGCGATGCTCGCGCACGGCCGCCGATCACTGGTTCAGCACCCCCGAGCCGAAGAAGTAGACCGCCAAGGCCACGGGCGACACCGCGATCGATAGCGTCAAGAGCGTGGCCGCCGGCGAGAAGATGCGACTGAGTCCCGCCGCGAGGACCAACCCACCGCCGCCGCCGACCACGGAATTCCCGGGAATGTTCAGCGCCACGGCCAGCGCGAGATAACGAAACCGGATAATCCGGGGACCAAGCCAGCCCGGTAACGCGCTGCTGAATTGCGCCACTCGCTCTTTCTGGCTCATGGTTTCGGCACGCTCGAGAAATTCGCACGCGCGGCGCAGCCCGAGACCGGCCAGCAACCGGCAAAGAAAGGGCGTCGGGACATAGCGCCCAAGGCAAAAGCTCAAGGCCAGCCCGACGATCGTTGCAAGATATACGAATGGGGCAACCGGTGCCCCAAGGGACATGAGAAGAAAAAGCCCAATTTCGACGCCGGGAACAAAGGGGATCGACAACAGGACCGCGTAGATGATCAGGCTCAGCACAAGCAATCCGGTCAGGCCCACAAGAACTTCGGAACTGCCACGGGCTTCGAGAAACGCGAGCAGCCGGTTCACCGCCAGATTCGTTATAACGACGACCGCAAACAGCAATAATACCCAAAGCAGCGCGTGAACTCGGGAAGCGCCAGATCTTTTGGTATCGCCGTCAGCCACGGCAACAGGTATCAGGCCTTTCTGCATCGAAAGCGACGGTTCGCGGCTCACTGTTCATCCAATTCTGATCTTGGACTTCCAACTCTACGGCCCGTATTAGGTACAAGGTCAAATGGGTTTCTTATACAGTTTAAAAAAGGTAATCGTTTATTTTCAGTGCCCTATCGTCTTTAGGGCTCGGAGGGATGCGGCCCTTGCCATCCATGGAGATGCGCGCACCCGATCGCCGCAGCCGGTACGCCCACGCAAGCGACGTGAACTGGCTGCCCCGATCCACAACCCGACAGGGTATAGGTCGCATCAGCGGCGGATGCGCTTTCCGTTCATCTAAAGGCCCTCATCGCGCAATCTGTACCACAATCCTTGAAGTCTTCTGGACATATCCAGAAGCCCCGTCCCGATGTCGTCTTCGCTATGATCTCCTTGTCGCTCTGCACTGCCCGCGCCTCAGATCAGGCACGCTTTTTCAGACAGTTCGTCGATCAGCACCCGTTTGTTCTCGGAATAGTCGATCGGCAGTTCGATCAGGTGCACGCCGCCCTGCTCCAGACAGCTTTGCATGGTCAGGAGAAGATCACCGGTATTCTCGACCCGGTGACCGCCTGCGCCATAGCTCCTGGCATAGGCCACGAAATCCGGATTTGAGAAGTCGAGCCCCCAGGTGTGAAAGCCATTCGCCTCTTGCTTCCACTTTATCATCCCGAACCCGTCGTCGCGCAGCACCAGCACCACGAGGTTCAGCCCCAGACGCACAGCGGTCTCCATTTCCTGGCTGTTCATCATGAAGCCGCCATCACCGCAAATCGCCATCACCTTTCGCTCCGGGTTCAACATCGCCGCCGCCATCGCCGAGGGCAAACCCGCCCCCATGGTCGCAAGCGCGTTGTCGAGAAGAACCGTGTTCGGCATCGCAGTTCGATAGTTGCGGGCAAACCAGATCTTGTAGATGCCATTGTCCAGCGCAATGATCCCGTCATCCGGCATCGCCCGCCGCACATCCGCGACCAGACGTTGCGGGATCACCGGAAAGCGCGCGTCGTCACTGCCTTCGGCGATATGATCGAAAATCTGCGCCCGGACGCGGTGGAAATAGCTGAAATCCTGTCCCGTGCAGGGGTCCATCATCTCGGTCAGCCGCCGAAAGCTCGAGGCGATGTCGCCCACCAACTCCAATTGCGGGAAATAGACCTGGTCCACATCCGCCGGGCTGAAATTGACGTGGATGACCTGCACCCCGCCCGGGCGCATCAGAAATGGCGGCTTTTCCACCACGTCGTGACCGGCATTGATAATCAGGTCGGCGTGATCAAGCGCGCAATGCAGATAGTCGCCCTCTGAAAGGGCCGCGGTCCCGATGTAGTTGGGGTGAAACCCGCCGATCACGCCTTTGCCCATCTGGGTGCTGAAAAACGGCAGCCCCGTCTTTTCGACAAAATCGCGCAACGGCGCGATGCAGCCGTGCCTGTTTGCTCCGGCACCGACCATCAACAGTGGGTGCCTGGCGTCCCGGATCATGTTGCAGGCACGTTCGAGCGACCGGGCGTCACATTCGGGCCAGGCCGGGCGCGTCGCCGGAAAGAGAAACGTATTTTTGGATTCCTGTGCGGCAATGTCTTCGGGCAATTCCAGATGCACGGCACCCGGACGTTCCTGGCTGGCCAGGCGAAAGGCCTCCCGCACGCGGGCGGGTATTGTCTCGGCCTCGACGATGCGGTGGGCGAATTTCGTCAAGGGCCGCATCATCGAGACCACGTCGACAATCTGAAACTTTGCCTGCCTGGAATGCCGGATCGGCTTTTGGCCGGTGATCATCACCATCGGCATCGCGCCAAGCTGTGCGTAGGCCGCGGCCGTCACCAGGTTGGTGGCACCCGGGCCCAGGGTCGACAGGCACACGCCCGGCGTGCCGGTCAATCTGCCATGGGTGGCTGCCATGAAACCGGCGGCCTGTTCGTGCCGGGTGAGGACGAGTTGGATCGAGGAATGCCGGAGCGACTCGACGAGGTCGAGATTTTCCTCACCGGGGATCCCGAAGATATGGGTGACGCCCTCGTTCTCCAGCGCCTTGACCATCAGATCGGATGCTTTCATCTTGCCTACCTCGTTCTACCCGCAATCATTTTCCAAACTCTGCGCCAGGGCCGGTGCGGGGCCAGCGCGGGTTTCGTAAACGCAGGGTGTTGTTTGCCTCTGTGACTGTCGACCAACCCTAGCGCGCACGCAGGAAGAAACTTAACATCAACCCGATGAATGTCAGCAGACTGATGGCAAGAAAGGCCCCGGTTGGCGCGGTGGCGTCGAGAACCCATCCTATGACCTGCGGGCCGATCAGCATTCCAACAACCTGAGCCGTGAAAATCATACCGTAGGCCGCGCCGCAGTTTTCCTGCGAAACGGTTTCCGCCGGAATCGCCAGCGCGGCCGGAAAGAACATCGAACACCCGATCCCCATGAATACGATCACCAGAACCAGGAAGAAAACCGCGCCACCGGCCGCCAAACCCGGAACCAGTAACGAGCCGGCCAGATAAACGCCAAATGCCACCAGAATCAACAGTTTGCGTTTTTCCAGGCGATCGGAAACGCCACCCCAAAATGGCGCGAACGGAATATCTATCATCAGCAGCAGCGACGCAATCAGCGCGGCAACCCCGGCAGAAACGCCGACACCGCTTTCAAGAATTTTCGGTGCCCAGGTGGTAAACCCGACAATTGCCGCATAGCCGAAAACCGTGACCACGGCCAATCGCCACATCGCGCCATCATTCAGAACCCGTGCCAGGTTGACCGGCGCACCGCCTTTCGGCAGCGCCCGTCCGGCCGCCGTCTCGAACACCAGCACCGCGACCAGGATCAGAACTCCGGCACCTGCCAGAACCAACCTCCATCCACCAAGGGCGTCCAGCGGCCGCAAGAGGTTAAAAGCAAAGACCGTGCCAGCGGGCAGCCCGGCCGCGAATATGCCTACCGCGAGGCCGAGTTTTGCCCGTGGCACCGATTGCGCCACCACCTTGAGCAACGACACCAGCAACAAGGCCCCGCCGACGCCGGAAACAAGGCGTCCAATCAGCAGAAACGACCACGCCGAGGTCAGCAGAGTCACCAATACACCCGCTATCATGAAGCCAAATCCGGCCCTGATGGCCGGTGCCGGGCCCCACCGGTCGACCGCCAGCCCCGACGGCAAAGCAAGCAGCACAATGGGTGCCAGAAAGATACTCATCACCAGCGACGCCCTGCTGTTGTCGAGCGCAAACTCGGTCTGCAACTCGTTCAGAACGGGCGGGAATACTTGAAAAAGCGTTCCGAATGCAAAGTAGCCAAAGAACAGGATCAGGAAAATTCGTTGCAGACTGACCGGCGCATCCGGATGTCGGACCGCGCCAACGTCTGAATTGGAATAACCGCTGACCAGTTCTTCTGTGGTATTCTGAGACAATTGCTTTCCTTTTTTCGAGGGATGGCTTTGACCGACCGGCTATGTTCCAGTCCGTTTCTCCATGCGCGCGCCGGTCCATTGCGCCAGTAGGGCATCATTACAGATGCGCATCTTGCGTCTCCGCGCTCTGATCGAGACTGGTATCTCTGGCCCAAAAGGCTGGCTTCGAAGGGGGATATTTCGACAGATTGCATTTCCGGGCACATCGGTCAGGCCATCCGCGCCGCAGAAGGCCGTGCTTCTGCCCTGGCGTGTACTCGCTCGAACTCATCAATATAGGCGCGTGTCAGCGGCACCGAGTCGCGCGTCTTGCTCAACATCAGTTGAAACACCACCTGATCGCCGTATAGGAACGACGCCTCGGACGCACATAGATAGAACTCCCACATCCGGCAGAAACGTTCGTCCAACAGCGCCGACACCTGTTCGCGATGTGCCTGAAAGCGTTCGTTCCACGCCCGCAGAGTATATGCATAGTGCAACCGCAAGACCTCGACATCGGCCAGCCACAGGCCGCTGTCTTCGATCGCCTGCATGGTCTCGGAAAGCGCCGGCGTGTAGCCGCCAGGAAAAATATTCTTGCGAATCCACGCGTTGGTGCTTCCGGGGCCCGTACGGCGGCCGATGGTGTGGATCAACGCGAACCCATCGTCTGTCAGCAGATTGCTGACCGAGTCGAAAAAGCGGGCGTAGTTGCTCACGCCCACATGTTCGAACATTCCGACCGAGACGATCCGGTCATAGCGGCCGGTCTCTTCGCGATAATCGCGCAAATGGAACTGCACCTCGTTCATTGCCTGCGCTCTTTGGCTGGCAATATTGAACTGCGATTGTGAAAGTGTCAGCCCCGCGACCTCGGCACCGGTAGCCTCGGCGAGATAAAGCGCCAGCCCGCCCCAGCCCGACCCGATGTCGAGCACCCGCTGCCCCGGTTTGACCGCGAGTTTCGCCGCGATATGCCGCTTCTTGGCTGCCTGCGCGGTTTCAAGATCATCGCCGGGGTTTTCGAAATAGGCGCAGGAATACTGTTTGTCGGTATCTAGAAACAGATCGTAAAGCTCATTCGGCAGGTCGTAGTGGTGTTCGACGTTGCGACGTGACCGGGCCAGCGGGTTGTGCTGATGAAACATCCGAAGATACCGCGACAGGTTGGCTCTTAGCGCATAGAGCGGATTTTCGGGGGCGAAATTTGCGGCAACGGTGACGATCTTGAAAAAGTCGCGCAGAGCGCCGTCTTCCAGGATCAGCGTCCCGTTCATATAGGCCTCACCCAGAACAAGATCGGGGTTCATATAGAGCTGATATTCCAGCGCGCGGTTGCACAGGCGTATCGTCACCTCCGGTTCCGGCGTGCCGACAAAACGGTGCAGCTTTCCGCCGGCATCGATGATGTTCAGCGTACCCTCACGCAGGATTGGTCTCAAAAGGCGTGCCAAAAACATCTTCAGTCTTTTCCGTTTCGTGCCAGGCCGAATCCAAGGCTTGGGGACGCATGGGCGGGGGACACCCGATTGACGCCTTGCCATTCCGCCTGACATATTGTTTCTAGCTCCCGTACAAACTACGGGGTCAAGGGGAAAATGCAGATGACGAACGACAGCCGTGGATATTCAATCGGTCAACTCGCCAAGCTGAGCGGGGTGCATCTCGAGACCATCCGCTATTACGAACGCATTGATATGATGCCAGAGCCCGATCGATTGCCGAACGGCTATAGGCAATACGAGCACCCGCATCTGAAGCGTCTGAATTTCATCCACAAGTCGCGCGATCTCGGGTTCAGCCTGAAAACCATCCGGCTGATGTTGATGATGGTTGATCACAATGAATTGAGTTGCGGCGAAATTCACGAAATCACGGTCAAGCAACTGGACGAGATCGACGCGAAAATGAAGCGCTTGTCGAAGTTGAGCGATGTGCTGAAAGTGATGTCTGAAAAATGCTCTCGCGGCGAGGTGCCCGAATGCCCGGTCATCGACGCCCTTTTCGATGATGAATGAGGGCAAGGGTGTCTAACTTGTAACAGCGTCACCGTCTGGGGCGTCGACCGTAACTTGCGAACAGCCGACCTGACCGTTGCAACACTCTGTGGCGGTCTCGTTTTGGGCCGCGTCCATTGCAGCAAGCGTGGCCTCGTACCCGGCCTGGATGAACTCTCGGCTTTTCGAGAAATCCAGAAGGTCTATGTTGTTGTTGAATTTCGGCCGCACGCGGACGATTTTTTTCCGGTCTCGGAAATGTGCGCGATCCGCCTCGTATTTTCCGCCAACGGCAGTGGAAAAGCTTCGCATCAGCACCTGGACCAGGCCGCGCGGCGGGCGCAGACATTGCCCATCGCAAAAGCAGTCGATCAGGTACAATTCGCATGCGCCCTGCCTGGCGGCGAAATCGAGCGGTACATTGTTGGCGATGCCGCCATCGACGTGAAGTTGTCCATCGAGAATGACAGGCGGAAATATCCCCGGAATGCTCATCGAGGCAACCACCGGCTCGATGACATCGCCGCGCTCCCCCCAATAAACCGCGCTGCCATTGTTGAGCTCGGTTGTGGTCACCCATAGAGGCACTTCAAGGTCTTCGAACCGCGTGACCGGCAGGAGATCACGAAGAATGCGCCGCATCGGGTCGAGCGAAAACAGGCCGGGCTGCATCCTCGGCTTGATCAGCCAACCCCAATTCGGCCGGACGGCTTTCCATCGGTTGAAGTGCGACCAGAAGTCCTCGATTTCGTCGATACCCATTCCCGTCGCCAGCATCACACCATTCAGGGCACCAATCGATGTGCCCACGATCAGATCAAACTCGATGCCGAGTTCGCCAAGCGCCTTGACAAAACCCACTTCGACCGCCCCGCGGCTCGCCCCGCCACAGAGGACCAGAGCGCGGCGCGGCCGGTTATTTCCCATTGCCGAAAAACTCCACTGTGCCCTTGGCGGTCATGGCCTCCGCAATCCTTTTGACAGCCAGCGCGTATGCACCCGTTCTCAGATCCGTCCCATGCGTTTCGGAAAGGGCGAAGACTTGCTCGGCTTGCCCTACCATCGTGTTCGTCAGACGCGCTTCCACCTGTGTGTCATCCCAGTAGAACCCGGTTCGGCTTTGAACCCACTCAAAATAGCTGACCGTCACACCGCCGGCATTGCACAGCACATCCGGCAGTACGGTGATGCCCGCATCGCGCAGGATCGGATCGGCATCTAGGGAGACCGGGCCATTGGCAATCTCGAGGATCGTCCGCGCACGAACGCGGGCGGCATTCTGTTTCGTGATTTGTCCTTCCAAGGCCGCCAGAACCAAAACGTCCACATCCTGTTCCAGAAACGCTTCCGGGCTTAGCACTTCGTGATCCGCCTCCTCGCAAACCGAAGCGTCACAGTAGAGCATCGCCTTCAACTCGCGGCGACTCTGCTTGTGGCGCATGATCAGATCGGGATCGAGCCCTTCCTGCGAACGAATTCCACCTTTTGAATCAGCGACCCCGATGATCTTGTTTCCCGCATCACGTGCAAGCCGCGCGAAATGGTAGCCAACATTGCCGAAGCCCTGAACCGCAACCGTTACCTCGTTTTCCCTTTTGCCTTGCTGCGACAGCAAGTATCTCAACACTCTGAGCGCGCCACGCCCCGTTGCCGCCTCGCGTCCTGCAGATCCTCCAAGCTCGATCGGCTTGCCGGTGAAAGCGTCAGGCGCGTAGACACGCGCGATTTGCCCGTACTCGTCGGCCATCCAACCCATGATGGTGGCGTTGGTGTTTACATCGGGCGCAGGAATGTCCCGATCCGGCCCGATAAAGTCCGAAACAGCGCGCACGTAGCCACGCGCCAGCCGTTCGAGCTCCATCCGCGAAAGCTGGCGCGGGTCCACCGCGATCCCGCCCTTGGCACCTCCGAACGGCAGCCGGGCCACCGCGCATTTGATGGTCATCCAGAATGCCAGAGACGTAACCTCGTCCAGATCGACGGCAGGGTGAAACCTCACGCCGCCCTTGGCGGGGCCCCGGGTAGTGTCGTACTGAACCCGATAACCCTGAAACATCTGCAACGAGCCGTCGTCCATGCGCAGCGGAATCGAAAAACGCGCGGTAAGGGCCGGCCGCGACAGGCGAGCGATCACCTCCGGAGAGACCTCTAGCATCCGTGCTACAGGCTCTAATCTTCCCAGGGCGTTCTCAAAAATTGTTGCCACAAGAATCCTCCGAATAATTGGTTGTGTGGGTCTGGCTCGACGTCTCAATACCTCTGTCAGACGGTCACACAAAAAATGCTGCCCGTAGGAACTACAGTGTCAATGGTGGTGGCCGCATCACCCACGCCTCGGAATTTTCGCTATCGCCCGGAAGTGTCAATTGGCATCCATAATCGGATGCCAGTTCGCAGCGCTCGACAGAGCGATGCAGGAGAAATGGTGCTTGATCAGGCGTTGCTACCGAGCGCCCTCGTCGACTTGTTAGGATTTGTTTCGGCCTATTCCTTCAGCGTCACTCTATCGTCTACGGAAAGTGGCTGGGTACTCTCATCGCAGACATCCGAACCGGCTTCCTCTGAAACCAAGTCGACCTCGTTGCCCACAATGCTGGCCGCAAGCGCGTCCAAGTTATCCAGTGCGATTTCGATCTCTGACAGGTCCTGATCACCTGGGTTGTCGAGCGCGAGCCCGGTCTGCACTGCAAAATCCATTTCCATCTGCCGCCGCTCATCTGCGACGACCGCCTCCTCGACCGTGCGCGCCCGGCTTCGCTTGGACGTTCTGGGCGGTGGGGTCGGATGGCGCGTCACGTTCGCCTCAGCAGTCTCACCTGCCCGCGTGCCATTTGATCCGGGAGATTCCCTGCCCGTTTCGGTCTTTTGCGCACGACCGTGCGCGCCTTCAGCGGCGTCCGGAGCAGCCGGAAACGGCATCTCCCCCTCCTGCGCCGCATGTATAGCCTTGAAAAACGGATCCTCATAATACACCACCCGCTTCGCCCGGACCGGCATCTGCGCATCGACGACAATCACGATCTCGTCGAGCGGCAATCGCCGCGCTTCATCCTCCGGCAGCAAGGACGTTTCTTCGGTGCGTTCCGACTGGCTGCGCCCCTCAAACGGATTCTTGCCGATTGAACGAGACCGCGTGACCACGGTCTTCGTGGTCTTGCCGACCGCCTTGCTCAACTCCTCGACAGTCTTTTCGTCCGACGGGGTCAGGTAAAGCTTCACGCCCGCATTGCCCTGCAGCGCGCGCCGCGTGTTCTCGCCGTAGATTTCATCGATTGCGGGGATGGTCTGGGTGACGACCGCCAGGTGGCCGCGATAGTGGCGCAACACCTCGATGCTCTCGGCCACGATCGGCATCTTTCCGAGCCGGTTGAACTCGTCGAGCATGATCATCACCGGCCAGGGTTCGTCCGGCCCCGGCTCCTTGTCCTGCAGCGCCGAGAGAAGATCGGAGAAGAACAGCCGGATCAGTGGTGCCAGGGGTTTGACCATGAGCGGCTGCACCACGAGATATACGCTGAAAGGCTTCTTGCGGATCGTCCGGAAGTCGAAATCCGACACCGCAGTCGCGTCGTCGATTGCCGGGTTCTGCCACTGGTCGAGACCCGACGTCATCAGGAGAGAGACATAAGACGTCAGCGTGTCGTTGTTGGTGGACGCCAGCCGCGTGAAGATCAGTTTGGCCGCCGCGTTCTCGACCTCATGGGAGCGCGCGAGATATTCCTTCTGCTTGTTGCCGCCCGAGGCGGCGATGCGATAGATTTCGCCCAAGGTTGGTTTGCGACGCTGGAAGGCCAGGAGACCTGCCGCGACGAAGAGATCGATGCCGCCCTTCAGGAGCCCCTGCACCCGGTCGTTGTCGTTCTGCAGGAAGAGCGTTGCCAGCAGCTGCAGCTCCATCTGCTGGCGCGCGGGATCCTCGAGATCGTGGATGCGCAGGAGCGGGTTGTAGCGATGTGTGCGTTTGGTCTCCCAATCCGTGGGTGCGAAGCGGAAGACCTCATCGCCCTGCGCCGCCCGATGCCTTGCCGTGGCCTCGTAGCATTCGCCCTTCACGTCGAGCACAACCGCCGATCCCTGCCAGGTCAGCAGGTTCGGGATGACGAAGCCAGTGGTCTTGCCGCGCCCGGTCGGGGCGACGATCAGCGCGTGCGGGAAGGTCTTCGAGCAAAGGAATGGGGTTCGGGATTTCGGTTTGCCGAGCTTGCCGATCACGAAGCCGGTCCCCGGCTTGCCGAAGAACCCGTTCCGCTTCATCTCCCGACGCGTCTGCCAATGGGTATAGCCGAACCGGGTAAGTGCTGAGCCGGACATGGCGAGGCTCATCAGCAGACCAGCCACCCCTGCCCCACCCATGATCAGGTTGACCAAGCGGAAGTCATCCGGGCGGATGTCGCGGATCGCGAGGTAGTTCTCTGCGATGTAGAAAAATTCGATCTCCGCCTGGAAGCCCAGATCCTTGAAGGTCAGGACGGCCGAAGCCAGGACATAGCCGATCGCGATGGCGACGAGCGTGACCAGAAAGACGCCAATGACAAGGTGCCCCCTCCCCATGGACCCGCTCAATGTGTCCCTCCTCGCTCGGATTCGCCGTCGACCAGGTCGGCGCGGTGCAGCTCGTATTCCCGGTCCGCGATTTCCTCGACCACGGCGCGTGTCGCCTCGCTGTTCGCCGTGGATGCATCGGATTGCAGATAGGCCTTGGCCGCGTAAAGCCGGTCCAGCCGATCTTCGATCTGGCCCTTCAGGACGTCGGCATCCCCATCGCGCAGTCGTTCGATCTGTGCCGCGTCGAGGTCCCGCTCGACCGCCTCGCGGTAGCTCAGGCGCTGATCGGCATCTTCGAAGGGCGACGACAGATTGCCCGCACGCTCATGCTCGACCACGCGCCACAGGTCCTCACTGGCGGTCGGCGCGCGCTCGCCTTCCACTTGGGTCGTCTCGTCCAGGCGGGTCTCTTCACGGAGGCGAAGTCGATCCTCGCGCGCCGCATCGATGACACCATCCTGGCGCAAGACCTGGTGTCGTTCGAGCGCGATCCCGAGTTGCACATGGGCTCGGTTGAGCGTTTCTCGCGCCGCCTCCAGATCGGCCCGTCGTTCGAGGTTTAGACCGTCTCTCTCCGCCACCCGCGCCAGATCGTCGGCGATCCACTGTCGCTCGAGCGCCGCGTTCTGCGCCCCGGTTTCCATCCGCGCGATGACCACGCCGCTGCTGATCCCGGTTCCTCGGAGCGCGGTATCGACCTGAGCCCGAACATCCGGTTCCCGCAAGCGATCCAACTGGTCGCGGTCGATGTTGACCTCGGAATAGACCCCGCCGTCGGAGGGCCGCTCGGTCAGGGTCACCGACCGAAGACCAAGCGGCTGCATATGCGCCAGTCGCGACTGGATGTCATTCAGGCTCTTCTCAAGCTTCGGTCGCTCCGTCTCGGGCTTCCCGGCGATCATGCCCTGGATGCGTTCGACCTGTTCGGCGTAACGGGTTCTCAGATCATCGAATGAATGCTCTTCCGCCATATAGACCCCTCCTTCCAGATTCAGTTTTCCGCCCTGCGCCAGGAGTTCCCCGGCGCGGAACAAGGCGTCGGCGATGTCGTCGCGGTTCTCCGACGAGGCCTCCGCCGCCAGCGAGTGGTAGATGACCCGAGTGTTGGCTATCTCTTCGAGGGCGCGATCCAGATCGGCCCCGACGCGGGCGCGTGGCTCCGGCACCCGCCCCGCTTCCTTCGCGGCATAGACCTCGCGGGTCCGGGGTGGGTAGTGCACGACACCGCGCTCCAGGCGCCGGGTGGCCTCAAGCCGTACACCGTGTTTCTCGGCCTCCTCGACCATCGCCAGACGGAAGTCGTCGTAGTTGAAGCGGTGATTGCGCCCCAGGAAGAAGAACTCGCCCTCCTGCGAGCGGCGATTCAATACGATATGCGCGTGCGGGTGATCCCGGTCCTCATGAACCGCGATGATGTAGTCGAAATGCCCCTCCTCGGTCTGGAAGAACCGCTCGGCCACATTCGACGTAATGTCGCGCACATCCTCGCCACGGGTGCCGATGGGGAAGGACATGAGCATATGCGTGGTCTGTCCGAGCTTGGGCTTGAACCCGGCACTCCACCGCTTGGCAAAGCGCTCGGTGAGGTCTTTGACCTCCCTTGCCTCGAGCTTCGACTTCCCGTCCAGAAACCCGCTGCTGTCGACGATATGGGTGGACTTGGTGGTGAGGTAATCGAGCTGGTTGGCCAATTGGGATTTGGTGTGGGTTCCCCCGCCCCGGATCGCCTTGAAGACCGCCGCCCGATGCCCCGCGGCAGCCCGCACAAGCTGCTTCTGCCGAGAGGCGTGCAACCCCTGCATCGAGCCCCGGATCCGGCTCCACCCGTCCCGGAAGATCTCGCCGGTGACGGCATCGACCGCATCATTCAGCCGCATGGGCGAACTCCCTCAGAGCAGCCGTGGCCTCCAGTTGCATTGCGTCCCGGCGTCGGCGCACAAGCAGGTCAATCTCGTCGGCACTATCCAGGATGAACCGCGCCAACTCGCGCATCTGGGCAAGCCGCAATTCGGAGAACTCGGCACTTGTGCCACCACTGGCCCCCTGCCCCGCCCGGTTGGCCTCAGTCATGCGCTTGGCGATCTGCGCGACCCCGTTGCCAACCTCATGGAGAGCAGCCCGGTAGCGGGCCATCTCAGCGGCCAGTTGGACGTCCGGAACGAAGGTCCCACCGGCGGCCTGCAGAAGCCGCCGCAGCCCGTCCGAACGCGTCTCGATCCCTGCCGCAGCCAGCACGTCATCGAAGGCTGCCAATTCCTCAGGCGTCACCTTCACACTCACTGCAGCCACCGGAATCGCCGCATCCCGCTGCCGCTCTGCGTCGCTCCTCAGCGTGTACTGGATCGCCCGTGGCGTGACCCCGAAGCGCGCGGCCAGTTCGGACGTGGAAACGCCTTCGGAAGCCTCGCGAACGATCTCCATGCGTTCCGCCTCAGTCAGTCGTTTGGCCCGGGACATGCGAAGAAAGACTCCCTATTTCCTGCCACCTTCCACCAAGGCTGCCCCTACCTTACGATAATATACCAAGCTGTCAATTATATACTTACGTCGCATTCAGGCTCAGGCAGCCTTGGTGTCCGCTTCACGCCGCGGCCCGCAGGGACGCGGCTCTGCCGCCCTCACCACCAAGCGACACCTGTCCCAGGGGTCCCGTCCGCCAGCCCCGCCCGAGGCTCTGGCCGAACACGCATGTGTTCGGACGGAACCGCGGGCGGGCGCAAACCCCACCGACAGGGCGGACAGGCAGGGTCAAGGAGGGCCAGATTTGGGTCCCCAAATCTCTGCCGCAAAAACCGGGAGGCCCTGGCCGATAGGTTTTTGTGGATGGCCCCCTTGAGGCTGACGGGCCGGTCTGTCGCGGCCTGGTCATTCCGGGCGGAGTGCGTCCGTTGAACGCGCTGCGGCCGGCGGCTTCGTGAAGTCGCCTCGGGCGATCTGACCGCCGGACGCGGCATCCCTGGAACAGGGATCGGGCCGCCCCAAGATCGTCCTGGGGCAGCCCATCCTCGTCAGAGGATTCAGTCCTGGGGATCTTTCGCGCTCGGCGGGAACATCACCAGCTCCGAGACCGCGACCGGGAAGTCGAGCTTGAGGCTGAAGAACTCCGAGCCGTCCCCGTTGCGGGTGTTGCGGAACATAGCGCCCACGCGCTGAAAACGGGTGCGCTCCTGGCCATCGGTATCGGTGAACTTGACGGGGACGGTGGCGACGTAGTGGTTGGTCATTTGGGTTACTCCTTGTTGCGATGTGGATCACCCGGCACGGGGGCAAGAGGCCCGGTCGCAAGCGCAAATGCGGAGGGTCCGCGGCCAGCCGTGGAAGCCGTATTTGTGCTTGCCGAAGCGTGAGCTGAGGGCACGGACGGGCCGACCCCGTGCGATCCACATCTATGAGCAAAAAGGAGTGATCCGGATGACCCTTGCCATCACGCAGCCGCCACCATCCGCGTCCGCGTCCCGCCGAGCCTGGCCGGGGTGCTGACGGAGCCCGCCCGCGTGGATGCGATGTTCCGAAACACCCCCCGAGGGACGTGCAGGTGTTCAGCCTCATATGCGACGTCTCGACCCCTCGTGTCTTGCGCTGCTGACGATGTGCGTGAGGTGCGCACCATCCCCAGCCCGTACCGATGCGGATGGGCCGCACGCTGACGGACTGGGTAGAGGGATAACGGTGCTGGCCGCCGCGAGCTGCCGATCACGCGTGACCGACCGCACGCGCCATGAGACATGACGAAAGGGCCGCGCCAAGCGCGACCCCCTCTCTTCAATCCTGCGCAGTCTTCTTCGCCGGGTCCGCAACCCGCATGACCGTCAGACCTTTCGCTTCCGCCTTCTGCCCGAGGTTCAGCGCGACCCCGTTGCCGCCGAAGAGTACAACCCCCGTCGCCGCGAACTTGTCGTCCAGCATTTCGTCGTTGCACTTGAACGGTGCCGCCCGCCCATGCGCGGACCAGCGAGGATCAAAGCGCGCCTGCGCTACCCCGCGTGCCCGGGCCCACCGGGCCGCAATCATCTCCGCCCCGTGCTTGCCACCCTTGTGGCAGAGGAAGATCTCCTGGTTGCGGTTCTGCTTGATCCGTTCGCGAACCTTGTCGAGCGTGTTGAAGATCACATCAACATCGGTCCAGTCGGTGGCGCCTGAGACGATCAGGGGCACCCCCTCGACTTTGGATTTCTCGGCGGTTTCGCGGTCGTGCTGCTCGAGGAGCTGCCGCGCCTCGAAGACCGCCCCGGTCTCTTGCGCTCGGACGCTTGCGCGCGACCCGGCTGCCGGGATGAAGGCGTGGCCCGTTTCGCTCTCGTAGCATTCCGCCGCCGCCTCGCTCATCACCTCGATGGCGCTGACGATCTCGCGCAGCTGCAGGAAGCGCGCCTGCGCCTCTTCGAGCGCGGTCTCGGCGATCTCCGATCCGTCGTGGGATTTTGCCAGCGCGCCGATCTTGTCGGCGGTGCGGTCGACCTCCTTGCCAAGCGCCACCTTGCGGCGCTGGAGGATCGTCGCGAGCCCATGGGCCAGCGGTTCGATCTCTGCTTCAAGCCCGGTCCCGCGCAGCTGACCGAGCAAAGCCTCGAAGCTCTCGCGGATGATGCGGTCGGTCAGAACGTGATCTTCAGGGATCGGCAGGTGGGCGTCCTTCTCGGTCAGTCCGAAAAGCTCGATGGTCTCGTAGGTGTTTGCAGTGTCGTAAGCCATGTCTGGTCTCCAGTGTTCGGTTCCAAGGCCACCACGTGAGTGTGGGGGCATGGCCGAATGTCTGGTTTCCGAATCTGCCCGGGTCAGGGACGGCGCAGCCGCCGGCTTGCCGGGCGCAAAAGTTTTCCGCGTGCAGCACCGGACACATGCGCGCCCTCACGCATGGGACCGCCCCGCGCCAAAGGCCCCGCCCTCGCCGAAAAGTTTTGCGATCCTTGACGCGGGCTGATTTGGGGGCCATCCGGAGGATATGCTTCCGCATTCATGTGTGTGTGTGTGTTGACGGTAGGTTTGCCCGACCCGAGCAGGCAAACGGGCCGACCGGACGCGGGAGACGGATGAAGTGGCGGGATCGTTTTGGCCTCAGGCCAAAACAGACCAGAGCGCAATCCGGCGGAGCGGCCGGGGAGGAACGTGCTCGCGAGGCGGGCAAACCGGGGGCCTGGGTGCGACGCCGCGGTGAGGCCGCATGGCCGAATGCGCGACGGACCGAAGGGCCGTTCTCCCCTGCGACACGCGAAGCCGAGCTGGGGAGGCCGCAAGGCTTAGCCCAAGGTTGATGTGCTGGCGACGCCGCTGCAGACTACACGGATTACTTGTCCAAGCATTCGACGTGATGGACGGGAAGCTGCCGTTTGCCGCGGGAGCGAAAAATCGGAGGGAGTTCAGCTACTGCCGACATTCGAGATTGAAGCGACCGCACTGAACACATTATCGCCACTCGCTCAAGTTCTGGAGTCGCTCCAAGACCTTTTCGATGGTGCAGATTCACCGTTTGAGGTAGAAGCTTTCGCAAGCTGAACCGTCATCTTGATTTCGACGCAGGCCTTGGAGCAATGAGCTTTTTCGAAAAGGGGGAGCAGGTGATGACTACACGACAGATTCTTGCCCTTCTCAATTCGCACATCGAGGGCGACGAAGATCAGTTCCTTTCAGTGGCTTTGCAGATCGCCGCGCAACAGGCGCGCGAGGGGCGGGCCGATGACGCGGAGAAGCTAAAGCGTGTCGTGCAGAAGGCGCGCGATCAGCGGCGCCTTGGCTCTCCGACAGGGGTACAGACGCCGATTCCGATGGCTCGCCCACGGGCCGAACTTCAGGGGCTTGTCGAGAGCACTTTCCCAAAGATTACCTTGGGCAGCATGGTGCTGACCGACGATGTGCGGAACCGACTCGCCCGTGTGGTCCGTCAGCAAGAAGAACGTGCCACGTTGCGTCAATTCGGTCAGAAGCCCACAACCCATTTGCTTCTCGTTGGGCCTCCCGGAACGGGCAAGACAATGACGGCCTCGGCGTTGGCCGGTGAGCTTCGGTTGCCCTTGTTCACCGTTCGGCTTGAGTCCCTTTTCAGCCGGTTCTTCGGGGAGACCGCAGGCAAGCTCCGGATTCTGTTCGATCAAATTGCCCAGATGCGTGGTGTGTATCTTCTAGACGAGTTCGACGCTATAGGCGCTCGGCGAGGTGATCCGAACGACATTGGCGAAATTCGCCGGGTCCTGAATTCGGTTCTCGCATTCATGGAAGAACCCAATTCGACGGATAGCGTTGTGCTGGCCGCGACAAACCATGTTGAAATTCTAGACGAGGCCTTGGCTCGCCGGTTTGACGAGGTGGTGGAATATTCGCTACCCGAAACTGAAGCGGCGCGGGCGATTATTGAAAAGCGGCTTGGCAAGTTCAAGTTGAGCGCGGGGTCTTGGTCCTCATTGGAGCCGGCATTGGCCGGGTTGAGCCCGGGCGAGCTTGTACGCGCCACGGACTCTGTGGTGAAGGACGCAATTATTGACGGCGTGACAAAGATTTCGGCTGACTCCCTGCGCTCGGCCCTGCATGATCGCCAGACCCTTAAGGGGAAGTTTCGCAAAGGCGCGAACCTATAGCCGTGCACGCAGAGCGTGAATGGTGAACCCAATAAAATTAGAAGCAGGGTCTGATGGCGGATCAAAGTGATTTCGACGCGCGTAAGCATGTACACATCCCGTTCGACGTGTTCCGGGACGAGGTTGGTTATTCCTACCCGAAGCAAAAGATGGACAAGAAGCCGCTTAGGGAAGATTACGCGGCACACGCCCAGAACCTTCTCGACCAACTGGCTGCCGCGTTGGGTGAGATACCTGGGGCGGGGCACGACAACCGTTTGCCCGTCGAGGGGCTGAAGCCCGGGAAGATTGTTGAAGTGGGCACCATGCCGCCGCAATCTACCCGCTCTGGCGCGGTGAAACTGCCTAAGAACTTCGAGTTTCCGCAGGAAGATGTGGTGGTGCTTCGATCAGATCGGCGCGACGACCGAACGGAAAGCGCCCTCATTTTTGTACCGGATGATGCCCGTGCTTTTCTGCGGGGCAGGCTTCAGGGATATGGAAAAGACCCTGGAAACCAAGCACGGCAGGACCTTGACCGATTTGAGCGGATTGAGACGATCCAATCCGCAGTGGCACGGTCCCTCTTCGTTGGTCCGGCGGACTTCGATTCTTCCGATGCCGTTTGGTGGGAACTCTGGGTGCGCGGTGGCGCGAATATAGCCGAAGGTGTCTCTGCGGCGGCTCAACATGCAGATCTTGAGGTTCATCAGGACCGCCTCTTTTTCCCGGATACGACCGTTCTTTTCGTGCACGGATCGGCGGCCACGGCAGCGGATTTCGCTGGCAGGGTGCTGGGAGCGCTTGTGGAAGTGCGAAGGTCAACCGCCACGATTGAGCCTTTCCTCGACAGGCAGGGCAATGGTGTCGGACCGGAGGATTGGGTTGCCGACCTTGTGAATCGGGTTACCCCGCCGCCTGCGGACGCAAATGCGGTCTGCACATTGGACACTGGTGTTGCGGGCGGGCACCCGCTGATCGCTCCCGGGCTGCGCGGGGCTTGGGCCTATGATGCGGCTTGGGGGACGGATGATCACCATCCAGATGGCGGACACGGCACGCCGCTGGCCGGACTGGCGCTCTATGGGGACTTAGAGGCCCTAATGAACGACATGCGGCAGGTGGAGCTTTCCCATTCAGTCGAGTCAATGAAGCTCCTGCCGCCGCCCGGATTTGCGGATACTGCACCGCCCAATCGTGGTGTGGTCACTGAGGGTGCCGTGTCTCTTGTCGAGGTAGAGCGACCGAATGTGCGGCGGGCCTTTTGTATCGCAAATTCATCTGGTTTCTACCCACCCGACCGTCCGTCAACTTGGAGCGGAGCCCTAGATCAAATTACCTCAGGGGCAATGCCCGGTGATCAGGAGCCGGGGGTCCAAGCCGCAGAACGCCCTAAGCGCATGGTCGTGGTTGCTGCCGGAAATATGCTCGGCGGAATGCTGGATGACGTAATTCAATCGCATCCGTTAGAAGACCCATCGCAAAGCTGGAATTCGCTCACCATTGGTGGGTTTACTCGAAAAGAAATACCTCCTGTCACGCCGCCGGGCCTTGGTGTGGCGGTTCCGGCAAATCATCGAAGCCCTTTCAGCCTAGGCTCAACAGAACTTGCAAATGATTTGACGCCGATCAAGCCCGAGGTTTTGTTCGAAGCTGGCAACATGTCGGTTGATGCATTCAATTTCTGCCTTTGGCAACCGTCCTTATCACTGCTTGCCCCCGGCTCCGATGTGTTCAACCAACCGCTTGTGCCATTTTGGGCGACCAGTGCGGCTGCAGGGGTGGCGGGGAATTTCGTGGGTGGCTTGCAGGCTGCCCTGCCTGATCTGTGGCCCGAGACGCACCGGGCGTTGACTGTCGATTCTGCCTCGTGGCCCGAGCCGATCCGAAAGCACTTTATTGGTCCGCGCGGTGCGCATTGGAAAGGCGGGAGCAAAGGAAAGAAGCAAAAGGCCCTGCGTGAGTTCGGTTATGGTGTTCCGAACCTTCAACGAGCCGTGTTCTCGGCGCAGAACGATGTGACGCTTGTTGCGCAGGCTCCGATTCAGCCCTTCGCCCCAAGTGATGCAGGCGGCCCGCCAGTTTTCAACGAAATGCACTTTTATGACCTCCCGTGGCCGAAGGCAGCCCTGGAAGAGATTGAAAATGGCATTGTCATGATGAAGGTCACTCTTTCCTATTTCATTGAGCCGAATCTTTCTGGCCGCGCCGCGACCCGCCCCGAGACTTACCGTTCGTTCGGGCTTCGATTTGCCATGAAGAAACGCTCGGATACAAAACAACAGTTCCTACGGCGCGTTTCGGGGCATCAGGAAAAGGGCACCCCGCCTGCGGAGACGGAAAAGGATTGTTGGCTCCTCGGCCCAAAAGCGGTGCAAGCCGGTTCGCTCCACTGTGACCTGTGGCGGGGCAAGGCGATCGACCTCGCGTTGCACGATGCGATTGCGGTCTATCCTGTCACCGGGTGGTGGAAGACCCATTCAGGGCAGAAGCGTTTCAATGACAAGGGGCGCTATGCGTTGGTGATTTCGATTTCCGCGCCAGGACAACCCGTCGACCTTTACACTGAAATCAGTGCGATGGTTGAAGCCAAACAGATCGAAGCGTTGGTCTGACCACGACCCGCCAAACGAATGACAGCTTATGAGGGATGCAACTGCAGCATTATGGGACGGTTTTGGATGTCCTCTTTGGGCCGACCAAGTCAGGCGTACTGCTTCAATCCAGATCGACGTCGCCGATGCGCGGCGCATGAACATGCGTCCGTACAAGCAATGCAGCCGCCGCGCCCGCGAAAGCTCCGAACAGATGAGCCTCCCACGAAACGCCAGGTTGGCCAGGAAGAACGCCCCAGAGAATGGAGCCATAGAGGACACCAACCACAAGTGCCGCGCCCAGCGTGATCAGTGAGCGATCCACGAAGCCGCGCGCGACAAGGAAGCCAAACCAGCCGAAGACCAGCCCTGACGCACCGATATGGATGGCGGAGCTTCCGAACAGCCAGACGAGAGCGCCGCCGAGGCCGATCACCACGGCGTTCACCGGCAGCAAGGCCCGCGTGGTCGTTGCCACCAGCAGACCACCCATCACCAGAAGCGGCGGCGTATTGGCCATCAGGTGCGCGAAGCTTCCATGCAGGAGGGGCATGGCGATGACACCATCCAACCCACCGAGATACCGCGGGATCAGCCCGAACGTCGGGTTCAGGCCGTAGCCGGTGATCCAGTTGACGACCTGCACTGCCCAGAGCAGAGCAATAAAGGCGAAAAGCGCCGCGGTGCGCCCCAAGAAAGCGCGCATGTGATACCTGTTCGTCATGGCGACGACACTAGACCACTCGGCAATGCCTTCAACGGCTTTCGCGCGCTCCACAGGGTGCCACCTCCGGGAAAGAGGGTTTGAGGCGGCCAACCTCGGTACGGCTCAAGCCAAGAGAATGGCTCCGATCTTACACGGTGTTCCCCGGGCGAAAGGGCTGCGGCTCACGCTCGGGGCGCTTCAGGGCTTCGGCGTATTTACGGGCATTGTCATCGATTGTGCCGTGCCAAAGCTTCGAGACGAACGCGCGGGCGTCTTGGACCGTCATGTCTTTCAGCAAAGAGGACAGCGCCATGAAAAGCTCATCTTCGCTGATCGCGGCGGCACTGTGCATGGCGTCCGCGTAAAATGAAGGGTCGTTCAGGACCTGCTCGCGCAGCGGCATCCGCGCGAGGTTCTCCTCCGGGATCGCCATGAAGATCGTGTCCTGCAGGTCGGTCAGATAAGCGCGGCGCGATGTGGACACCGGCTTTCCCGCCGCCTTGGCCTCCAGATATGCCTGCCTTGTCCTGTCGAGCTTTGCCCTTGCATGGGTCATGATGACTTCACGCTTTCGGGCGGGTAGCGAAAATCCAGTGCAGCGCTCGATATGAGCGAGGAGATCTGCAACCTCTGCCTCAACATCAAAGCTCTCGAACCATGGAACCGTCCCTGATCTAGCCGCCACGCGCCCGCCCTCGATATTGCGTTAATATATTATTGTATCGCATTTACACCAGATCGGAAGCGGGTGACGTCCTTTACGCAAACGGACATGGAAAAAGGGGAACCGTGATCCCACGGCTCCCCTTTCGATTCAGATCGTCTCCCCTCGCGCGCTGATCATGCGACCAGCGACAGCCCCGCGCCTGCGTCCTGCGGCTGCTCACCGCTGTCGATGAACGGGATGATCGAGAAGGTCTGCCCGCCGCGCTGTTCTTCGTTCTGCACGGCGTTGACGCGCAAGTCGCCATCAGGCGTGTTGATCAGCAGCGACAGGTAGTCATTGCCCGTGCGGCTGCTTTTGGCCATCCACGCCGAGCCGACGCGGATTGGTTTACCCCGGGGCGAGCTGACCTCGATCCGGTAATCTGGGTGGGTCTCCTCGGATTTGTAGCTGTTCTCGATCAGCATGAACTCCAGATCAAACATCATGTTGGCGATGTAGCCCGTGAAGGCGTTGTCCGCGTCCATGGCGGTGAGCTCGCCCGAGATCGAGCCGGATTTCATCAGGCCGTTCGAGACCAGCGGGATGATCTCGAACGCCCCGCTTTGGGTCGCACGCGCCTCTTTCGTCTGCACCGCGTTGACCCGGAACGGGCCGAGGCCGACATCGATCTGCATCGAGATGTAGGGGTTACCGCTGGTATTGCCGGTCTCGTTCCAGGCCGTGCCGATACGCACCTTGCGGCCTGATTTGTTGACTGCCGTCACGTCGTAATCCGGGCTGCGAGCGGACATCTTGGCCCGTGCCTCGAGCTGGATGGCGATGTCAAAGCGCGCCCCGTGGATCATGCCGGTGTACTCGGCGGCTGCGGTCTCGACATTGCGGGTGAGGGTTCCTGCGAACATGGGATGGTTCCTTTTGGATTGGCCGGTGCCTGACGTTTTTGCCAACGCATCCGGGATTTCTTTCTCGACCCCTTGAGGGATCACAAATCAGAAAGCCTGCTTTCCTTTCAGCCCCGCCCACGGGTCAAAGCTGCCGTCCGAGTGGGAATGCCCCCGCGCCTCCGGGTGCTACGCCCCTCCCCTGCCCGTCTGGTCTTGATTGGTTGCCCGGATTTTCTGCGGCGTCCTTCGATTGCGCGACGAAGAACTCCGTTTCTTTTCCGTTCAACCGTTGCCCACTCCGGTCTGTCAGGCCGATGCAGCTACCATTCCGCACATAGGTGATCAGGTACTGACCGAGCCTGTCCTTGTGGACAATGTAGCCGGTATTGGCCCAGTGCACGGTCTGCCCGGCATCGACGGCCGCCTTGATATCATTGAGTGTCATGCGATCCTCCTCAAGAAGAATGGTGGGGAAACGACGCAAGAAGCCCGATCTTCCAACCGGGCTTCCATGCAGTATTCGTTTGGCAAACGGCCGAGAGCTGTCAGGCGCTTTGCGTGGCTTGCGTCGCGCGCGCTGCCATCCAATCCTTCAGGCCAAGAACCGTTCTTCCGGCGGCGACCTCGGAGGCCCAGGCAACCCTTGGGTCGCCGCAGGGCTCATCGCCGGCATGCCAGTCGATGTGGCCATTGGCCATCCATGGCTCGGGCTGTATCCGTCGCAGCCAGTCCGCCATGCTCGGGATACGGCCCTGACAGTCTTCACGGACATGCTGCTCGCCGATCCAGCGCACGGGGATTTCTCGAGCAGCGCTATTGGTCAAGGTCAGGCCGAAGACACGTTCAGCCTCAAACAGGCCAAGGGCGTGATGGCGCAAAGCTCTGTGCGTGAAGAGCGCGAGGTGCTCTTTCGAGGCGTCAAACCAATCGTGCACAGCCTGATAGTCAGACGGCACCCCGCCGAATTTCCGGGCGGAGCTTTCGGCATGATGAAGCGGATGGGCCATCTCAAAGACCTTCTACATAGCTGTGCGAGCATTCGACATAGCGGTCCGCGTGATCGAGGGTGATGTTGTCGTTGCGCAAGTCCCAGGTCAGCGTGCCGTAGCCGCCCTCGTTGTTTTCGAACCCCGGGTGATGGTGATAGGCGAGCGACCAGGCGAAATCGCCGACCTCGGTGGCAAGTGGCTCCGGTAGTTTGACGTCCGCAGGCTGCACCGTCACATCCTCGACATTGCCGGAGTCGCCATAGCCTTCGTATTCGGCAGTGACCTCGCTGATGCCAAGCGCACGTAGTTGCGCGAGAAGCTCCGCTCTGGACGCCTTCAAGGTGGTTTCACGCTCCGCGCGCCACTGAGCCGCCATTGTGGCATAATCGATCTGGGGATTGGTCATGGGTCTGTCCTCTCGTCTGAATTTGGGGGGACCGGGCGTGGCATTGGTCTGCACGCGCCCGGAAAGCGCAGACCGGTGAAACCCAGATCCGCGACGCCCGACCGGAAGCCCGCTTTGACTTTTCAGGCGGCTTGTTCTGCAGCTCTAGCGGCTCCCTGCCCAACGATCCGGGCCAGAATGCTTCCCGTGTCGATCCCGTCCCCATGCGGCAGGAACACCCGCAACTGGAAGGCGATGATCTCCGTGAAACACCCCATGGCCTTGAGGCCTTCGATCATGCCCTTGTCCGCGCCGCCAAGCTCGAGACGCATCTCGCCTGCGACGCGGCGACGGGTCAGGGTGAGACCCCGGCCCAGATCGACATGTGCGGTGGTGCCGAGGGCGGCGGTTAACATCTCCTGCGGCGTTTGCGGATTGGAGACGAGGAAGCGGGCGCGCAGCGCGGCCGCCCCTTCCTCGCTTAGCGTGCGCCCGATCATGGCGGTCGCCCCGTCGGGCGTGACGCGGTAGATGCGCTCATTGGTGGTCGGAATGTCCTTCCAGATCGGCAGCAGCAGCCCGGTCAGCAGGTAGAGCTTGGTCGTGGTGGTTTTTGGCAGGGACGCTGCCTCGGCATCCCAAAGCCGTGCGAACTCGGGCCTGTCGATCTCTTCCCAGGCCGAGGACTCGAACCGCGCCTCTTCGAGATAGCTCGACCCGTTGGGCCGCACCGCCTTGCGCATCAGCGTGACGATGTCCTCGTCATACATCTGCATGGGCCGCGCCGAGATGAGCGCCGCGCGACCGGAGGCGCGATTGGCCATCGGCAGCTTATCCGGATTGCGCGACATGGCCTCTTCGGCCCCAAGAACGTGAACCGGGTCGGTGACCTCCAGCCCGATGATCCGCGTCACGGCGCCAGATTTCGGGCAGGTCCAGAGATCCTCTGTGGAGACCTGTTCGATCTTTTCGCCACGCAGGGTTTCCACGCCGAGATCGAGCGTGCCCGCCGCGCGCGCCCGTTCAGTCTGATCGGCAATCCGGCGCATGAACTCGGCAAAGAGTGCGTTCTGCATGTGGATGGGAAGGGCAAGCATCCGGTTGAGAAACCGCTGGATCGGCGGAAGCTCTTCGAGCAGCACCCCGTCCTTGTCGATCAGCCGCAGGGCCGTCCAGTCGGTGAAGCTCTCGTAGCTCATCGCTTCAGCACGCCCGGCGGCAAGATCGGCGAAATACCCACGTAGTGCGGCCCGCGCGATCGGGCTTTCGAGATTGTCCTCCTCGCGGAACATGCCTTGCGAGCCGGTCTCGCGCTGACCCTTGGTCAAGGCCCCGA
>Ga0316209_1000272_pt1 | contig 101755 bp, 97 predicted proteins | sample 6monopyrite_MG_FD_204945 | JGI IMG/M metagenome (GOLD analysis project Ga0316209, IMG submission 204945) | Microbial mat bacterial communities from mineral coupon in-situ incubated in ocean water Damariscotta River, Maine, United States -... | ecosystem: Environmental > Aquatic > Marine >... | reverse complement strand
GGGTTTAAAACTAGAATACTATCTAAAATAACTGCACTAACTACAATTCAGTATATCAATAAATTCATATTTGACAGAAATATTAATAATATTAAAATCAGCATTATTTAAAATGCACAACGGGTAAACAATAATAAGACATAAACAATTAATTTTTGCTTACTACTTTAAAAAGGTAGTTACCTATTAAATAGATCAAAAATTTAGTAGAAATTTCTTTTGCGAAAACAAGCAACTACTCTTAAAGAGTGTTAACAGAAAATAGTTAAAAACAACAATTATAAAAAAACACTATAAATTTACACCAAATTTGAGCACTTAAAATAAATTATATTTTATCAAAGATTTTTTTAGTACATTTAGCTTCTTAATCAACAAAAACCACTCTTATTAAAAATTATACTTCTATAATAAACCACAGAACAGTTATTGCAATAATAATTTCATTATTGTCTGTTTATGTAGCTCTTTTTTTTGGCTTCAATTTTAATATTGATCTTACGTTAATTAGTATTGCTATGATTTTTCCATTGGTATTTACCATTCGAGGATCTTTTAGAAGAAGAGAAAAAGCTTTAGAACATTTAAGTCAGTTTAGAAGCACTCTTAAAACACTTTCTTATTTTGTAATGAGTAATGAACGTTTTTCTGAAGATGATAAAAATGAAATTCATAATATCCTTTTAGAAATTAGTGAAACTGTTTTAGAACATCTTGGTAAGAACAATTATAATACTGATCATATGGATAGTGTTATTCATAAAGTACATGAATTTATAAATCAAAAGGGTAATTTTATCAATGAAAAATTAAAAAGTAAAATCTTTCGTTTTATGGCAGATTTACATGAGTCTGTAGAAAATTTACATGCAATTAATTCTCACAGGACACCAATTAGTTTAAGAGCATATTGTAAAATTTTTATCTATATTTTCCCTTTATTATATGCTCCCATAATTATCAATAATGTAGGTTTAGAAAGACCTCAATGGCTTATTTATTTTATTGTATTAACTACAGAATATATTTTAATTTCTCTTTATAACATACAAGATAAACTAGAATATCCTTTTGATAATGATGGTTTGGATGATATTAATCTTGACATTTTCAAGTTATCAAGATAGTATAAGTTTTAAAACTCTAATTTAAGTATTTATTTTTTTAATGAAATAAAAAATGAAATGATAACATTACCTAAAAAAATTATTATTCTCTTTTTATTGATATCGACAACTAATATTTATTGTCAAAAGCCAAAAGAATTATTTCAATCTGAAGACTTATTAAAAGTAACCTTAAAATTTAACATCAATGATGTTGTAAGAGATTTAAAATTAAGAGAAGAAAGAGATGCAGAGTTTTCTTATCTTCTTCCAGAAGGGAAAACAGTTTCACATAAAATAAAAATTAATGTTAGAGGAAATAGCAGAACAAATAAAGATGTTTGTCGTTTTCCTCCTCTTAAATTAAATTTTAAAAAGAAGGATGTTAAAAATACGTTATTTAATGGTCTGGATAAATTAAAACTTGTAACACATTGTAATTCTTCAAAAAAATCTGAAGTTTATGTTAAAAAAGAATATTTAATTTATAAATTATATCAAATCATTACTCCTATTAGTATTAAAGCAAGATTGTGTGAAATTACTTATGTTGATTTAGGTAATAAAAGAAAAACCATTACTAAAGTTGGTATTTTACTTGAAGATGTTAAGACTGTTGCCAAAAGAAATAACTTAAAAGTTTTCGAAAAATTAATAAGAAATCAAGAGTCTATAAATAAGTTTGATTTAGATAATTTTACTTTTTTTCAATATATGATTGGAAATTTAGATTGGTCTATTCCTAAACGACACAATGTAAAAATTTTAAAAGATAAGAACAAAGGGCTTCCTATTGCTGTGCCTTATGATTTTGATTATTCTGGATTTATAAACACTTCTTATGCAATTCCTCCTAAAGGATTTGGAATTTCTACTGTAAAAAAGAGAGTTTTTAGAGGGATTTGTAGAGTTAATAATTATAGCGCAACCATTAAATTTTATCAAAGTAAAAAAAATGAATTATACTCAGTTATCAATAATGCTAGTTTTTTAGATGCTAAAAACCGTAGTGAATTAATCAATTATTTAGATGACTTTTATACAACTCTAAATAATCCGAAAGAAGTTAATAAAAAAATTATTAAAACTTGCAGAGCTAAACACAAGCATACCTATTAAAAATGAATTATAAGTTAACTAAAAAACCAACCACAATCATTCTTTTAGCTTGTCTGGTAGTCTTTCTGAGTTTATCTTCATTTATACAAAACAACTACTCATCTTTACAAAAGAAAAGCTTAGATTTTTCTGGAACGAATTCACTTTTTATAGAGTATAAAGATGGTTTAAATTTTAATTGGATCACCAATAAAAAAGACTCAGGATATTATGAATTAAGAGATTCAAAAGATAAACTTATTACACAGGGAAAAACTTCTTTTAGTAGGGTTCATCAAATTAAAATACCTACTGAAATAAAAAGCTATTTAACATTTAAATTTGGAGGAGTAAATAGCAAAAAGCACACAATAAAGTTACAAGAACAAAAAAATACTCCTATTTTAACACCTAAAAATATTGATTCTATTTACGTTATTGGTGATGTGCATGGAAGATATGATAAACTTATTCATTTACTTCAAAAATCTAAAGTGATTGATCATAACTTAAATTGGATTGCTGGAAAAGCAAGTTTAGTTTTTTTAGGTGATGTGTTTGACAGAGGTAATCAAGTAACAAAAGTTTTATGGTTTATCAATCAACTAGAAGAAAAAGCAAAAAATGCTGGAGGAAAAGTTTATTTAGTTCTCGGGAATCATGAAATTATGATAATGAGCAAAGACTTAAGGTATCTTAGCAGAAAAGAATCTTCAATACCTTTAGCGTATAAAGTAACTTATGATTACTTATTCCATCCAAAAAAATCCTATTTAGGCAATTGGTTGCGTAGCAAGAAATCCGTTTTAAAAATTGACAATGCATTATTTGCACATGGTGGAATTATTGATCTTCAGACGAAAAATATTTATGAGTTTAATCAAAAAGTTTCATCATATCTTATTAAACCTGAGTTTTTAGATTTAATGAAAAAATCTCCAGATACCACCAAGTATAAAGCTATAGATTGGCATCAAATGAAGCATTTTTTTTACAGTGATAAAAGCCCTTTTTGGTACAGAGGCTATGTGTATTCTGACACTTTAAACAAGCAACTACGTGCAATGCTTAAAAAATATGATTCTAAAATTCATATTGTTGCTCACACACCTTTAAAGACAATAACAGAAAAATACAATGGTAAACTACTAACCACGGATTTAAATGATGCAGCGACTGAATTACTTTTGTTAGTTAAAAAGAAAAAAAGATATAAAAAATATAAAATTAATAGTGATGGAAAAATTTCTGACCTTTAATTTTAAAGGTTATTTCAAAATAAAAATTGCAATTGCAACAAACACTATAATTTGTGTCCATTTTAAATACAATCCAATATTTTTATGGCTTTTGATATACGTAGAAATTTTACCAGCTAAAATTGCAATAGTAGAAAATATAAGTAAAGAAACAAACATAAATATAAATCCCAATACATAAAACTGAATTACTGTACTTAAAGAATCACTAAATAAAAAACCAGGAAAAAAAGCCAAAAAGAAAATGGACACTTTTGGGTTTAGTACATTCATGATAAAACCCTGTTTAAATAATTTTTTTGTTGATTTCTTTGCGATATTATCTTCAGAAAAAGCAATAGAAGCATCTGATTTATAAACCTTGTACGCTAAATAAATTAAATAAATTGCTCCAAATAATTTAAGAGCAAAAAACAACGATTCACTTTCTTTAATAATTATAGAAACTCCAAATGCTAATAATGTTGTGTGCACAATACAACCAGAAATTAATCCGTAAACTGTTGCTAATCCGTACTTTTTTCCGTTGACAATACTTTGTGTTAACACATACATATTGTCTGGTCCTGGAGAAATTGCTAAGGCTGTAGTTGCCAATGCAAAAGAAAGTAAGATTTCTATCATTTAATTTGTTTGAGATTGTCTATTCGAGCGCAGTCGAGAAGTCTTTTAGGTTTCGACTGCGCTCAACCTGACACTATTGTTATTTTAAAATAGCTTTGTTAATTTTCTTAATTAAACGAGGACCTTCATAAATAAAACCTGTATAAATCTGAACTAAATCTGCGCCAGCATTCATTTTTTCAAGTGCGTCTTCAGCAGAATGAATTCCTCCTACTCCAATAATCGGAAACGATTTGTTAGAATTATCTGCTAAGTATTTAATAACATTGGTGCTTTGTGCTTTAATCGGTTGTCCGCTTACTCCACCATTTCCTATTTCTGATAAACGTTCTTTAGAAGCATTTAAATTGTCTCTAGTAGTTGATGTATTTGATGCAATTACACCGTCAATTTTTGTTTCTGCAACCAATTCTATGATTTCGTCTAACTGTATATTGTTTAAATCTGGTGCAATTTTAAGTAGTATTGGTTTACTTCGACTACGCTCAGTAACCATTTGTGTATTTAGTTGTTGACAAGCCGTTATCAACTCAATTAAATAACCCTTGTCATTTAGTTTTGCATGACTTCCTACATTCGGGCAACTTACATTTAACACAAAATAATCTACATACGGATGCAAGGCTTTAAAAACTTCACAATAGTCTGAAGTGTAATTTTCTGGTAATGTGTCTGTATTTTTTCCTAAGTTTCCACCAATAATAACTTGACCTTTATTCTTTTTTAAGTTGTTGATTGCAGCTTCAATTCCGTCATTATTAAATCCCATTCTGTTGATAATTCCTTTATCTTCTTTTAATCGAAATAAACGTTGTTTTGGATTGCCAATTTGTCCTTTTGGAGTTACCGTACCAATTTCTATAAAACCAAACCCGAAGTTTGCCAATTCATTATAAATAACTGCATTCTTATCAAAACCCGCAGCCAAACCAACAGGGTTTTTAAAAGTGATTCCGAAAACTGTTCTCTCTAAACGTTTGTCATTTACTTGAAACATGCTCCTAATGATTCCGGGTACAAACGGAATTTTATGCAACAATTTAATCACCGAAAAAGTAAAATAATGCACTTTTTCTGGATCAAAAAGAAATAATATTGGACGAATAATTAATTTGTACATAATTTTTGTCTGGTCGAGCGGAGTCAAAACCTACTTTAAGCTTACACATTTTAATGACCTCTCGTATCTCGACTCCGCTCAATATGACATACTCAAGGTGACATTATTCAATTATAAAAAAAGCTCCAAAAAAGGAGCTTTATATTTATCTTAAAACAGCTTCTAAATTTTTCTCAAAAGTTGCTTGTAATTTTTGCATAATCTTATCAATTTGCTTGTCTTCTAAAGTTTTGTTTTCGTCTTGCAACACAAAGCTAACTGCATACGATTTTTTACCTTTTGGTAATTTATCGCCTTCATACACATCAAACAGATCAACTTCTTTTAATAAGCTTTTTTCTGACTGATTTGCCAAGTTATAAATTTCTTTAAAAGTAATTTTATTATCAATCAACAAAGCTAAATCTCTTTTTACAGCTGGATATTTTGGTAATTCTGAAACTTTAACATTTTTATTACCACACAGTTTTACAACATTATCCCAATTGATATCTGCAAATAAAACTTCTTGTTTAATTCCGAATTCTTTTAAAACAGTACGTTTTACAACTCCAAAATCAACCAATTTAATTTTCCCTAAACTCAATGTAATTCCTTCAGAAAATACATCAAACTTTGTTGGTGTTGTCTTAGCGTTATTAATTCCTAATCGCTCTAAAACAGTTGTAATAATTCCTTTTACATAGAAAAAATCTGAACTTTGAGAGGGTGATTTCCAACTATCTTTTGTTCTATTTCCAGTAACAAATAAAGTTAAATGTTTGTCTTCTTGATATTTTTCGTTGTATTTATGATATGTTTTTCCGAATTCGTACAACTTTAAAGCATTGTTTTTTCTGTTGATATTGTATGCAACCGATTCTAATCCACTAAATAATAATGATTGACGCATTACTTTTAAATCGTTACTCAACGGATTTAACATTTCTACGTTATTCTCTGCATTTAAGTTTTCTGTTAACGAAACATAATCTTCTTTTGTTAAAGAATTTGCCATAGTTTCATTAAATCCTAATGAACTCAATTGATTGGCAACAATATTTTCGATCTTAACTTCTTTGTTACTGTCAAAAGAAATTGATGTATTTAATTTATGAGAAAACTCAATATTATTATATCCGTAAACCCGTAAAATTTCTTCAATAATATCAGCTTCACGTTGTACATCAACTCTGTAAGACGGAATAGTTAATCCCAATCCACCTTCTGTTTCGCTACTAATTTTAATTTCTAAAGAAGCTAAAATATTTTTTATCGTTTCTCTTTCGATTTCTTGACCAATTAAACGATCTACATTTTCATAAGATAAAAACACTTGAAAATCTTCCACTTTCTCTGGATAAAAATCCATAATGTCTGACGCTAAAGTTCCTTCAGCATATTCTTCTATTAATAAAGCAGCACGTTTTAAAGCATATTTTGTTAAGTTGATGTCGATTCCTCTTTCAAAACGGAAAGAAGCATCGGTATTTAATGCGTGTCTTTTTGCCGATTTACGAATAGAAACAGGATTAAAATAAGCACTTTCTAAAAAAATGCTTGTTGTATTTTCTGTAACTCCAGAAGTAATTCCACCAAAAACACCTGCAATACACATCGGATTTGATTCTGCATCACAAATCATAAGATCATCAACACTTAATTCTCTTTCTACTTCGTCTAAAGTTGTAAATTTTGTTCCTTTTGGCAAGGTTTTTACAACAACTTTATTTCCTTTAATTTTTTGCGCATCAAATGCGTGTAAAGGCTGACCTAACTCATGCAAAACATAATTTGTAATATCTACAATATTATTTTTTGGCGAAATTCCAATTGACTTTAAACGGTTCTGGATCCATTCTGGAGAATCTTTTACTTCTAAATCTGTAATTGAAATCCCACAATAACGTGGTGCTAAATCTTTATTTTCAACTTCAACATCAATCTTTAATTTTCTTTCATCAACATGAAAATCACTTACAGACGGAGAAATTAATTCGATATTAATATCTTGTTGCATTAAACCAGCACGCAAATCTCTAGCCACACCAAAATGACTCATTGCATCTGCTCTATTTGGTGTTAAACCGATTTCAAAGACTTCGTCTTTTTCGATATTAAAAACTTCTGAAGCTAGAGTTCCTGGTTTTAAATTAGCGTCTAAAATTAAAATTCCTTCATGAGAACTTCCCAATCCTAATTCGTCTTCAGCACAAATCATTCCATGACTTTCTTCTCCTCTAATTTTTCCTTTTTTGATTTTAAATCCTTCTCCTTTTTCGTCGTACAATGTAGTTCCAATAGTAGCAACAGGTACTTTTTGTCCAGCAGCAACATTTGGTGCTCCACAAACAATTTGTACAGGCTCACCAGAACCAAGATTTACTGATGTAATTTTTAACCTGTCTGCATTTGGATGCTGTACACACGTTAACACTTCACCAACAACAATACCAGCTAAACTTCCTTTTATAGATTCTTTTATTTCAATTCCTTCTACTTCAAGCCCTAAGTCAGTTAATAATTCTCCTGCTTTTTGTGCTTCCCAATCAATCTGTAAAAATTGTTTCAACCAATTGTAAGATATCTTCATGCTTCTTTTATCAAATTTAAGTGCAAATTTAAGTAAATTATCTTTATTTTAAGAGTTAAATTAGTAAGTTTATATCCTAGAATACAAACAACTTATATGAGAATTTTCTTCACCTTTTTACTTGCTTTATTTTTAACATCTTGCTCAAAAAAGAATAAATTAGAATTAGGTATTTACAGGGCCACTTTAACAGTACAAGACAATCAGCAGTTGCCTTTTATATTTAATGTAATTAATGATTCTTTAATTAAAATCTATAATGCAGAAGAAATAATTACTGTAGATGAGATTAGTTACAAAAACGATTCTATAATTATTCAGACTCCAGTTTTTGAAGGTTATATAATCGCAAAAATATCAAAGGATGGATTGGCTGGTAGCTTTATAAAAGAGAGTTATGATAGAATTGTACCTTTTAAAGCTATTAAGAATACCAATCGATTTATTCAAAATACAAACGCAAAACATACCGTTTCTGGTAATTGGGAAACTGTTTTTAGTAAAAAATCTACTACCGATCGTTATATTGCAAAAGGTGTTTTTAAGCAAATAAATAATAAAGTTACAGGAACTTTTAGAACTATAACTGGAGATTACCGATATTTAGAAGGAATTGTTGACGGAGATTCTTTAAAATTATCAACTTTTGATGGTGCTCATGCATTTTTATTTGTTGCTAAAATTACAGATTCTACCATGGTTGGAGAATTTTATTCTGGGAAACACTGGAAAGAACCCTTTATTGCAAAATTAAACAACCAATATGAATTGCCAAATACAGAAAATCTAACATTCTTAAAAGAAGGTTTTGACGCAATAGTTTTTTCTTTTCCTGACAAAAATAACAATTTAATCTCACTATCTGATAAGCGCTATCAAAATAAAGTTGTAATTCTACAGATAATGGGAACTTGGTGCCCAAATTGTTTGGATGAAAGTAAATTTCTTTCAAAATATTACGAAGAACATAAAGAACAAGATATCGAAATACTAGCTCTTGCTTTTGAAGTTGCTAAAACAAAAGAAATTGCTTTTAAAAGAATTAATCGATTACAAGAACGTATTGGAATTGAATATCCTATTGCATTGGCCCATTTTGGTTCTGAAAATAAAATTGAAGCTCATAAACAATTACCAATGTTAAACCATATTATTTCATTTCCAACTACTATTTTTATTGACAAAAAAGGGAAAGTAAGAAAAATTCATACGGGTTTTAGTGGCCCAGCAACTGGGCAAAATTATATTGATTTTAAAAATGAGTTTGAAAAATTTGTCTCAGAATTATTAAAAGAATAAAAAAACTAATCTTCTAAATCAATTTCATTTTCTGGAATTTCTCGCTCATCAGAACGTACTTTTCTAGTTCCTGCATACATATCATAACGAACCAAACGACAATCTAAATCTCCGTTTTTAAGCGGAATTCTTTTTGACGTTCTTAAACCAACAAACTTTAAAGCTTCTAAATCTGATGTAATAAACCACACTTTAGAATCTGGATATCCATGTTTTAAGGTGTCTCCAATTTTTTTATAAAACTCTTCTGTATCAAGACTTAATCGTTCTCCATAAGGCGGATTAAATAAAATGGTGGTATTCCCAAAAACTTCCTTTTTAGAATTAAAAAAGTTCACATGATGCACGCCAATAAACTCATCTAAGTTTGCATTTTTAATATTGTCTTGAGCTTTTCTAACTGCAGATGGAGCTTTATCAAATCCCATGATTTTAAAGTGAGAACTGCGTATTTTTTTCAACAATACATCTTGAATTAAAAAATACAAATCTTCATCATAATCTTTCCAATTTTCAAAACCAAAATGTTTTCTGTTGATGTTTGCAGGAATATTATTTGCAATCATCGTAGCTTCAATCAAAATTGTACCAGAACCACACATCGGATCAATAAAATTTTCATCGCCTGTATAACCAGAAAGCAATACTAAACCAGCAGCTAACACTTCATTAATAGGTGCAATATTTGTTGCAGAACGATACCCACGTTTATGTAAAGAATCTCCAGAAGAATCTAAGGAAATTGTACACCATTCTTTTTGAATATGCACATGAATTTTTAAATCTGGATATTTTAAATCTACATTGGGTCTTCTACTATATTTATGCCTAAAATAATCTGCAACAGCATCTTTAGATTTTAAGGTAATATAATGAGAATTTGTTGTAAAAAACTTTGAATTTACAACAGCTCCAATAGAAAAAGTTCCGTCAACATCTAAATAATTTTCCCACTTAATTTTTTGCAAACTTTCGTATAAATCCTCTTCATCAAATACTTTAAAAGATTTGATAGGCTTTAAGATTCTTATTGCGGTTCTTAAAGCGATATTAGCTTTATACATAAAACCTTTATCTCCTTTAAAAGAAACATTTCTAATACCTGCTACAACATCTTGTGCTCCTAAATTTCTTAACTCAGTTGCCAAAACTTCTTCTAAACCAAACATGGTGGTTGCCACCATTTTAAAATCCTTATTCATATTCATTCTGCAAAAATACATTTTAATTTGTGAATGAATCTCTTAAGAAAAGTAAAATTATCCTATTAAAATTCAGTATTTTTGCAATCGAATTTTACTTATGAACACAAAAAAAGATTGGTTTACCTCGTGGTTTGATACTACTTTCTATCACACACTTTATAAAGATAGAGATGATACAGAAGCACGTGTTTTTATGCAAAATATTACTTCATTCTTACAATTAGAACCAACTACTCATATTTTAGATTTAGCTTGTGGAAAAGGAAGGCATTCGGTATTCTTAAATTCTTTAGGCTATAGAGTAACTGGAGCAGATTTATCTGAAAACAATATTTCTTTTGCAGCTACTTTTGCTAACGAACGATTAAATTTTGAGGTTCATGATATGAGAAATCCTATTATAGATAAATACGACGCTATTTTTAATTTGTTTACCAGTTTCGGTTATTTTGAAGATGACCAAGAAGATATTATAGTGTTGCAAAACATAAAAAATGGATTGAAAAAAAATGGAATTGCAGTCATCGATTTTTTAAATGTTTTTGATGTTCAAAAACATTTGGTTAAAAATGAAGTAAAATCTATTGATGGAATAGATTTTTTTATTCATAGAAAAATTGAGAATGGTTTTATTGTCAAAGAAATAAAATTTACAGCTGATGGAGAAAAACATTCTTTTTTTGAAAGAGTTAAGTATTTAGATATAGAAAAGTTTATTTCTTATTTTAAAAAAGCAGGATTAAAAATAAATCATACTTTTGGGAATTATAATTTATCTAAATTTGATAAAGAAACTTCTAATAGATTAATTTTTGTAGTATCGTAATGAGTTATGTATTGCTAATTATTTCCGTTTTAATTGGTGCTTTGGTTGTTTTAGTTTTTAAACCATCAAATAAAATTACACAATTATTATTGTCATTTAGTGGTGCTTATTTATTGTCTGTTACTATTTTACATTTAGTGCCAGAGGTTTATATTGAGACTAATAATACAACTAGAGTTGGGATTTTTATTTTAACAGGAATTGTAATTCAATCTGTTTTAGAATCATTTTCTAAAGGCGCAGAACACGGACATATTCATGTACATTCTTATGAAACTAAATTTCCTTTACTACTTTTTATAAGTTTATGTATCCATGCTTTTTCTGAAGGAATTCCGATTCAAACTGAAGATGCAAATTTATTATGGGCAATTGTTGTTCATAAAATTCCGATTGCAATTGTTTTAACAACTTTTTTAATCAATTCAAAATTCACAAAAAACACTATAATTCTATTCTTAGGGGTCTTTACTTTAATGACCCCTTTAGGAGTTTTAGTTGCTGATAAAATAGCATTTATTTCAAATTATCATACAGAAATTACGGCATTAATAATTGGTGTGTTTTTACATATTTCTACTATAATATTATTTGAAAGTTCTAAAAACCATAAATTTAATATTCAAAAGTTTATTGCAATCTTATTGGGGATTTTAGTTACTATTTTTACTTTGGGGTAAAAAATCACTACTTAATTAGCAACTTCATTTATAAATTTTATTCTCATTAATCTAAGTTCTTCTTCATCATAGTCGCCATCAAATTCATCTAAAGCTTCCTGAATTTTATCAGATTCAGCTTCCATAAAGTAATCAAAAATTTCTTCTTGTTGTTCTTCATCTAATAAATCATCTAAACTATAATTGATATTTAATTTGGTTCCAGAAAAAATGATTGCTTCCATTTCTTTAATGAGTTCTTCCATGTTTAATCCTTTTGATTTAGCAATATCTATTAAAGGCAATTTTCTATCGGTATTCTGAATGATATACAGTTTTAACCCTGAATTTACTCCAGTACTTTTTACAACCAAATCATCGGGTCTTAAAATATCATTTTCATCAACATATGTTGCAATTAGTTTTACAAATTCTGTTCCATATTTACGAGCTTTTCCTTCTCCAACTCCATGAACATTTGCTAGATCTTCTAGAGAAATTGGATATTTTAGTGCCATGTCATCTAAAGAGGGATCTTGAAAAACAGCAAAAGGTGGAACACCTAATTTCTTAGCAATTTTTTTACGAAGATCTTTTAACAAAATCATAAGTTTATCATCTACACTAACAGCACTACCCTTATCATTTATAATAATAGAACTATTTTTTTCGTTTGCATAAGTATGGTCTTCCGTCATCATAAATGATGTTGGAGTATCAATAAAATTTAATCCTTCTTTTGTAATTTTAATAACTCCGTATTGTTCTATTTCTTTTCTTAAAAATCCTGCAACTAACACTTGTCTAATTAGCGCCATCCAATAAGTACTTTCTTTATGTTTACCTATGCCAAAAAATAATTGCAAATGTGTTTTATGTGAACTTAACAAGGCGTTTTCTTTACCAATTATTGTACTTACAACATCTTTTGCTTTGTATGTTTCTTTTGTTTCTTTAACTACAGAAAGTAATTTTACAACTTCGTCTTTAGCTTCGTGTTTTTTCTTAGGGTTTTTTGTATTATCATCTAACTCTGCTCCCAAACCATTAATTTCATCAAACTCTTCTCCAAAATAATGTAACAGATATTTACGTCTATTCATAGAAGTTTCTGCATAACCAACAACTTCTTGCAACAACGCATGTCCAATTTCTTGTTCTGCCACAGGTTTACTTGCCATAAATTTCTCTAACTTTTCAATATCTTTATAAGCATAAAATGCTAAACAATATCCTTCTCCATCATCGCGTCCTGCTCTTCCTGTTTCTTGATAATAACTTTCTAAACTTTTAGGAATATCATGATGGATTACAAATCGAACATCCGGTTTGTCTATTCCCATACCAAATGCAATTGTTGCTACAACAACATCACAATCTTCCATCAAAAACATATCTTGATGTTTTACTCTTGTTTTTGCATCTAAACCTGCATGATACGGAACCGCTTTAATTCCGTTTACCTGTAAAACTTGTGCAATTTCTTCTACTTTTTTTCTGCTAAGACAGTAAATAATTCCAGATTTACCGGTTCGTTGTTTTACAAAACGAATAATATCTTTATCAACATCTTTTGTTTTTGGTCGTACTTCGTAAAATAAATTGGGTCTATTAAAAGATGCTTTAAATGTTTTAGCATCAGAAATACCTAGTGTTTTTAAAATATCTTCTTGTACTTTTTCTGTAGCAGTAGCTGTTAAGCCAATAACAGGAACATTATCTATTTGTTTAATAATGGTTCTAAGGTTTCTGTATTCTGGTCTAAAATCATGTCCCCATTCTGATATACAATGTGCTTCGTCAATGGCAACAAAAGATATTTTTTGACTCCTTAAGAACGTAACATATTCTTCCTTTATCAAAGATTCAGGAGCAACGTATAACAATTTTGTAATTCCACTTTCAATATCGCTTTTTACTTGCGCTACTTCAGTTTTATTTAAAGATGAATTTAATACGTGTGCAATTCCTCTATGTTCAGAAATTCCTCTTATAGCATCAACTTGATTTTTCATTAAAGCAATTAATGGAGAAACAACAATTGCTGTTCCTTCACTCATTAATGCTGGTAATTGATAACACAACGATTTTCCTCCACCGGTTGGCATTACTACAAAAGTATCTTTTCCTTTTAAAATAGTTTGTATAACTTCTTCTTGTAATCCTTTGAATTTGTTGAATCCAAAAAATTTCTTTAACGGGACATATAAATCAATTTCTTCACTCATAATTATCAATCTGTCGGAGTATTTATTAGTGTACGTTTAAAAACTATATTTTGGTTTGGGTCTATCATTATTTATAGTAAATTTGTAGAAGTTAAAAAAAAGTGTTTTCTACAATATTTTAAAGATATAACTTTTTTTTTTACTACTAAAATTATAAAACCTTGAAAGATTTTAATTCAATCAAAGCTACAGCAAAAGAAACAATTCTTACCGAAAGCAATGCTATTGCTAATTTAGTTAATCTTATTGATGACAATTTTGAAGCATCAGTTAAATATATATTAAATTCTAAAGGAAGAGTTATTGTTACAGGTATCGGAAAAAGTGCAAACATTGCTACAAAAATTGTTGCTACTTTTAACTCTACCGGAACTCCTGCTATTTTTATGCATGCTGCGGATGCAATTCATGGAGATTTAGGAACGATACAAAATAATGATGTTGTTATTTGTATTTCTAAAAGCGGAAATACACCTGAAATAAAAGTTTTAGTTCCTTTAATTCAGAATTATGGAAATAAAATTATAGCAATTACTGGTAATATAGATTCATTTCTTGGTACAAATGCAGATTTCACATTAAACACTTTTGTAGAAAAAGAAGCCTGTCCAAATAATTTAGCACCAACAACAAGTACAACTGCTCAATTAGTTATGGGTGATGCTTTAGCTGTTTGTTTATTAAAATTAAAAGGATTTACAAGCAATGACTTTGCTAAATATCATCCTGGAGGAGCCCTAGGAAAACGTTTGTATTTACGTGTTTCTGATTTAATTAAAAATAATGAAATTCCTAAAGTTAATAAAGACAGTACTATTTCTAATGTTATTGTAGAAATTACCGAAAAAAGATTAGGTGTAGCAGCGGTTGTTGAAAACGATAGAATTGTTGGCATTATTACTGATGGTGATATTCGTAGAATGTTAAGTAAATCTACAGAAATACATACACTATCAGCAAATGATATTATGTCTAAAAACCCTAAAACAATCTCTATAAACGCAATGGCAATAGATGCTTTAGAGACTTTAGAAAATAATGATATAACTCAGGTTTTAGTAACAAATGACAACAATGATTATTTAGGTGTTGTGCATTTACATGATTTAATTAAAGAAGGTATATTTTAAATGAGCGATGAACCAAAAGAAATGTCTTTTTTAGGACATCTAGAAGAATTACGTTGGCATTTAGTTAGAAGTTCTGCTGTAATATTTGTTTTTGCAATTGTGCTTTTTGTTTTTAGAGAAGAAGTATATAATAATTTTATCATTGCACATACACATTCAGATTTTGCTACTTATCGTTTTTTCTGTCATGTTTTTGGTAGTATTGGTATAGATAGTAGTTTTTGCAATATCCAAATTCCAAGTAAATTACAAGCGTTATCTTTAACTCAACAATTAATGAGTTCTTTGTGGGTATCTATAATTTTAGGTGTAATACTAGCTTTTCCTTATTTATTGTGGGAAATGTGGCGTTTTATTGCTCCAGGGTTACATAAATCAGAAAGAAAAAAATCTAGAGGATTTTTATTTATAGCATCTTTTCTATTTTTTATCGGAGTCGCTTTTAGTTATTATGTAATTATGCCAATGTCTGTTTCTTTTTTCTATGGATTTCAGATTAGTAAAAACATCGTTAATAATTTTACATTAGATTCTTATATTAGTTTATTTACAAATACGATGATTGGTATTTCTTTAGTTTTTGAATTACCTGTTGTAATTTATTTCTTAGCAAAATTAGGATTAGTTACTCCATCATTTTTAAGAAAATACAGAAAACATGCACTCGTGTTAGTGTTAATTTTAGCTGCAATTATTACACCTCCAGATGTTGCGAGTCAAATAATTGTTTCTATTCCAATATTAATTTTATATGAAATCAGTATTTATATTTCTGGTTTTGTAATTAAAAAACAATTGAAAAATGCCAAATAAAGTTCAAGAATTTAACGCATATCGTCAAAAAATGAACGATAAACTGTTGAGTAACGACAATAAAGTTATTAAGAGAATTTTTAATTTAGATACCAACGCTTTTACGGAAGGTCATTTACCTGTAAAAACAAAAGAATTACTAGGTTTGGTAGCTTCAGCAGTTTTACGTTGTGATGATTGTATAGCATATCATTTAGAAACAGCCTATAAAAAGGGTGTTACAAAAGAAGAAATGATGGAAACAATGTCTATTGCTACTTTGGTTGGAGGAACAATTGTAATTCCACATTTACGCAGAGCTTACGAATTCTGGGAATCTTTAGAGCAAAGCGATTTATAAATAAATTAAGAAATTCCAAACTCTCATTTAATATATTTGATGTATGATTTTAAAAGCTGAAAATATTCAAAAAATTTATGGCAGCCGAAAGGTAGTTCAAGGAATTTCTTTACAGGTTTCCCAAGGAGAAATTGTAGGTTTATTAGGACCAAACGGTGCCGGTAAAACTACTTCTTTTTATATGATTGTTGGGATGATAAAACCAAATGAAGGTCATATATATTTGAATGATGAAGAAATTACTCACGATCCAATGTATAAGCGTGCTCAAAAAGGAATTGGGTATTTAGCACAAGAAGCTTCAGTTTTTAGAAAATTATCTGTGGAAGAAAATATTATGTCTGTTCTCGAATTCACAGACAGAACAAAAAAAGAACGTAAAGAAAAATTAGAATCTTTAATAGAAGAATTTAGCTTAGATCATGTTCGTAAAAATAAAGGTGAATTATTATCTGGAGGAGAACGTAGAAGAACAGAAATTGCACGTTGTTTAGCTTCTGATCCAAAGTTTATTTTATTAGATGAACCTTTTGCTGGTGTAGATCCAATTGCAGTAGAAGATATTCAAAGTATTGTAGCACAACTTAAAAACAGAAATATAGGTATTTTAATTACCGATCATGATGTACAGGCAACTTTAGCAATTACCGATAAAACTTTTTTAATGTATAACGGAAGCATTTTAAAAGAAGGAACGCCAGAAGAATTAGCTGCTGATGAAACTGTACGTAAAGTGTATTTAGGTAAAGATTTCGAACTAAAGAAACGTAAGTTTTAGCATCACAGAAAATATTTTACTAAAATGTCAGTTCGAGTGTCACGCTTTTGGGTGTGATGTATCGAGAACAAATTGTATAAAATAAATTACACTGTTTTATTACTCAAATTACTTCCAACAGAAAGTAACACATATAAAATGATCACTAACGGAATCGAAATAACTTCCAAAGTTAAAATCATGATTAAAGAAGCTACTAAGAAAATATACTTCAATACATTTTCTTTGAATCTATAATTCTTAAACTTTAAAGAGAATAACGGAATTTCAGCATTCATTAAATAACTCAACACCAAAACAACTCCAATTAAAAAATAATTATTTTGAACCAAATCAATAAAAAATTGATTATCAGAATATAGTGGTATTAGTGGCAATGCAATAACAAATAAGCTCATTGCAGGTGTTGGTAAACCAATAAAAGAATCTGATTGACGTGTATCAATATTAAAGTTTGCTAAGCGATAACAAGCTGCTAAGGTTAAAAGCAAACCAAAATAAGGTAAATATCCGGTGCTAAAAGATGCTATTTTTAAAGTATCTGTACTTTTTTCAAAAAAATTTAAAGAATTTTCTTGTAACAAACTAAATAGTATAATTCCAGGTACAACTCCGCTCGTAACCATATCAGCTAAAGAATCTAATTGTTTACCTAGTTCTCCTGAAACATTTAACAATCTGGCAGCGAAACCGTCAAAAAAATCAAGAACTATTCCTATTGTAACTGACAAAGCTGCAATTTCAAAATTTCCATTCACCGCAGCAATTGTAGCAATTGTACCAAATAATAAGTTTCCTAACGTTAATAAATTCGGAATGTGTTTTTTCATAAAACTGTTTGGTTTTGTTTAACAAAAATAAGAAAATCAATTTGCACCTTTTCACTTTCTTTTAAATTTTATCATATTTGTATATTAATTGCTATAAATAAATTTAAAATGCCAATTTTAACATCAGACTTTTATCCTACTTTACCTTTTAGAAACGGACATTTCAGTACTGTGTATCGTCCATTATTCATGAAAGAAACTTGTACATATTCTCGTAAACGTATTTTTACTTGGGATGATGATTTCATTGATTTAGATTTCTCTAAAGTAAACTCAAATACATTGGCGCTTTTAATTCATGGCTTAGAAGGAAGTTCAGAATCTAAATACATGATTTCTACCACAAACGAGTTAAATGAAAAAGGAATTGATACTGTTGCTTTTAATTTACGTGGTTGTAGCGGTGAAGATAATTTGCTATTAGGAACGTATCATAGCGGAAAAACTGAAGATGTGCATTTTGTTGTAAATCATTTATTAGATACTTATGCTTATGAAAACATTATTATTATAGGATTTAGTTTGGGCGGAAATTTAACCTTAAAATATATGGGAGAATATGCAGAAGTAATTTCCCCAAAAATAAAAGGCGCTATTGCAACCTCGGTTCCTATAGATATTGCTAGTTCTGAAATAGAAATGGAGAAATTAAAAAACAAGTTGTATATCGAAGAATTTTTAAAAAGTATTCGTTTAAAAGTATTAGAAAAATCGTACAAATTCCCAGAATTTAAGTTAGATAAAGAAAAACTCTTTAAAGCAAAACGATTTAAACATTTAGAATATTTATATACTGTGCCTGTTTTTGGGTTTAAAAGTCCAGAAGACTATTGGCAGAAAGCAAGTTCTAAGCCTTATTTATCAAAAATTAATCAACCAACATTATTAATAAATGCAGAAGATGATTCTTTTTTAGGTACTGCATGTTTTCCTTATGATGAAGCTGAAAATTCAGAATTCTTCTTTTTAGAAGTTACAAAATATGGCGGTCATGTAGGCTTTATATCAACTTTTAAACAAAACGAAAGTAGGTGGTTAGAAAGAAGAATTAGTCGTTTTATCGAAGAAAATATTCAAATCCAGATTGAACAAACAATATCTTAAGTTAACACTAGTTATTACAGTAGGATTTTAGATATTTGTAATTAGCAACCAACTATTTTGAAAAAACATTTTTTCTTTCTTTTTATTTTCTGTTCTCTCCAAATAACAGCACAAACATTTAGAAATTATTCTAATGAGTTTTTAAATATTGGTGTTGATGCGAGATCTTTAGGTATGAGTAAATCTGTTGTTGCTACAAGCACAGACATTAACTCAACTTATTGGAATCCTGCTGGTTTAATGAACTTAGAAGATTATGAAGGTTCTTTAATGCATGCTTCTTATTTTGCAGGAATTGCCAATTATAATTTTGCTGCAATCGCTTTACCTATTGATGATATAAGTGCTGTTGGAATTTCTATAATCAGGTTTGGAGTTGATGATATTTTAAACACCACAGAACTTATTGATAGCCAAGGAAATATCAACTTTAATAAAGTCAGTTTATTTTCTACTGCCGATTATGCTTTTACATTTTCATATGCTCGAAACTTAATTTTTAAAGACATGTATTTTGGTATAAATGCTAAAGTTCTTAGAAGAATTATTGGTAATTTTGCTTCTTCTTGGGGTTTTGGATTTGATGCAGGAATTCAGTTTGAAAGAAACGATTGGAAATTTGGTTTAATGGTTAGAGATATAACTACAACATATAATACTTGGAATATCAATACTGTAGAATTTGATAAAATTAAAAATGCAATTCCAGGTCAAAATCAAGAATTACCAGAAAAAACAGAAATTACAAAACCAAAGATGCAACTTGGTATTGCACGTAAATTTAGAGTAGCTAGAGACTTTTATTTATTAACAGAACTTGATTTAAACATGCGTTTTGCAGAAACAAACGACATTATTTCATCAAGTATTATTAGTATAGATCCAACTTTTGGGTTCGAATTAGATTATACAGACTTGGTTTATTTACGTGGCGGAATTGGAAATATCCAAAATACAACTCAGTTTGACGGAAGTAAATCGATTTCTTTACAGCCAAATTTTGGCGTTGGATTTAAATACAACGGAATTCAAGTAGATTATGCATTAACAAACATAGGAAGTGTTGGCAATGCACTATATTCAAATATTTTTTCAATTAAAATTGATTATAAGTTTTTCAGAAATTAATTGGCATGAAAATAAAATTCACTTCTTTTTTACTGATGTTATTTGTAGTTCAACTTGCGTTTTCTCAGTACAAAAAACTTTCAGATAAAGCTGAAATAAGCATTATTACTGCTGGACCAGGAAAAGTGTTGTACGAAGGTTTTGGTCATAGCACTATTAGGGTAAAGGATGTTGATTTTGATACGGCTTACAACTACGGAATATTTGATTTTAATGCACCAAATTTTTATTTAAATTTTACAAAAGGCAAATTACTCTATAAATTAGAAAGTTATCCTTTTTTTTATTTTGTTAGAAGTTATCAAAAAGATAAACGTTGGATAAAAGAGCAAGTTTTAAATCTTAGTCTGCAAGAAAAACAAAAGTTTTACGAGTATTTAGAAAACAATGCTAAACCAGAAAATGCTACCTATTTATACGATCCTTTTTTTAATAATTGCGCCACAATATTAAGAGAAATTACAGAAAAGGTTTTAAAAAATAAAGTTCTTTTTAAAGAAAATTATATTAAAAAAAACCAATCCTTTAGGCAATTAATGAATAAAGAAATTCCTTGGAATACTTGGGGTAGTTTTGGTATAAATTTAGCTCTAGGCAGCAAATTAGATAAAATTGCAACAGCAAAACAATATATGTATTTGCCAGATTATGTGTATGGCGGATTTAAAAATGCGACAGTTACTCGAAATTCAAAAATTGAAAAACTGATTAAAATTGACCGATATATTTTAAAATATAAAGAATTAAAAATTAAACCTTCCTTTTTCAATCCGTTTATCATTTTTACACTAATTCTACTATTTGGCATTTACATTACTTATAAAGATGTAAAAAGAAAAAAAAGAACAAAATGGTTCGATTTTATATTGTTCTTTTTTACAGGAATTATTGGTGTTGCAATAGTTTTTTTATGGTTTTTCACAAATCATACTACAACTCCAAATAACTTTAACTTTTTATGGGCTTTTGCTCCGAATGTAATTGTGGCTTTTTATATTGTAAAAGAAGCATCTAAGTCTTGGGTAAAAAAGTATGTAAAAACGCTCATTGTTTTACTTTTAATTATTCCTATAATTTGGATTTTGAAAATACAGTTATTACCGCTAGCTAGTTTACCTTTTATACTACTATTAAGTATTCGTTTTTTATTTTTATCAAATTGTTTATTGACCTCTAAAAAATAAAACTGTTGAAACAGTTTTTATAAGAATTTTAAAATCAAGAAAAAAACTTCTTTCTTTTATATAATATAAATCGTATCGTAATTTAGTTTCTTGCTCTTCAATAGTATTTGCATACGGATAATTTACTTGTGCCCAACCTGTTAATCCAGGTCTAACGATATGTCTTATTGCGTAAAACGAAATTTTTTCTTCTAAATATGAAACGAACTCTGGTCTTTCTGGTCTTGGGCCAATTAAACTCATTTCTCCCTTTAAAATATTTAAAAACTGAGGAAACTCATCTAAACGTGTATTTCTTAAAAATTTACCAAATGAAGTAATTCTTTTGTCATTTTTTTTAGCCCAAACAGCTCCATCTTTTTCGGCATTTTTAATCATGGATCGAAGTTTAAAAATTTTAAACACCTTTCCTTTATAACCAACACGATCTTGAGTGTAAAATAACGAGCCTCTATTTCCAATTAAGTTTCCAATAATAAGTAAAGGAATAACACAAACAAAAAATATTAATCCTAATACTGAAACTAATATGTCTAATACTCTTTGTGTAAAATGATAAAATTGATTGTCATTGTTAACACTAAAACTAATATTTTTATAAAAGTTGTAATTTAAATATTCTTTTGGAATTCTATTTGTTACTTCTTCATAATACGTTTCAAAGCTTTTTATATTTACCCCTTTTTCAAAGAGTAAAACTAATTGTTTATTTAGATTTTTAATAGTATCTATAGAGAATCCAGATGTTGAAATTACAATTTCTGTAACTAAATTATTTTCTACTAATTTTATTAAATCTACAGTTGTTACATCATTAAAGTTATTCAACCCTTCAATTTCTGTATTAGAGATATAAGTAGCTATATTATGAAAATTTTTGAGGCGTATTAATTCTATTAACTTTTCTGCTCTAGATGCATGCCCAATAACAATAATTGTTTTAAAGTATTTTGGAGAAAACAGCATCGCTATGTATAAAAATCTCCAAATAACTGTTGGAATTGCAATTAACAAGAAAAAATAGATAATCTGAAGTCTATTTGTAGGCAAAGATGGAGTTATAAAAGGAGAAAATACATAAAACAACGTAGTTATTAATGCGGTAATAAACACACTTCTAAGAACTAAAAACCTATTATTAGATACTTTTAGGTTATACAATTGAAATATTTGTCCAAATAATAAAAAATAAATAATTAAAATTAAAAACCATCTATAAATTAAATCATTCTTAATATCTATGTAAGAAAAACCAGTGAATTTTGAAGCAATAGTTAAACTCAAAATAATTACTACAATATCAAAAGATCTAAGTAATAGTTTTCTTTCAGATATGTCTATAAAAGATGATTTTCTAGCCATAATAATTTTTTGGAATACTATTATTCAAGCAATATACTAAATCAAAAATACAAAGATTTATGTGGATAATCAATCATCAATTCATATTAAATTAAGTTTTATGCTATTTAGATATGATAAATTGATTGAATTTATTTAATTGAAAACTTAAATGAAATTCTTCTTTATGCATTTTAATACTATTATTAACTAAAATATTAAAGTCACTATTTGCCATGTTTTTAAAAGCTAATATATTTTCTTTTAGTGTCTGAAAATCATCAGGTTTAGAAACAAACCCAATTGATTTCTCTATAATTACTTTTGCGGCTTCACCACCACCAATATATAGAATAGGAATTCCTAGTTGAGCTAATTCAAATATTTTTGAAGGAAATGCTCCATAAATTTCATTTCTTAATGGAACAAAACCTACATCGTATTTTCTTATTTCTTCTTTTATTTCAGTTGCAGTTTTTGTTCCATGAAAATAAATATTTTTATCTTGGTTTTTTGTGATTTCAATAATATCTTCTTCCTCCATTCCAGATCCATAAATATGCAATTCGGCATCTAAATCTTTAAAATTTAATTCTTTACATATACTTAAAATTCCTTGCGCATAACCTAACAAACCTGCGTAAACTATTTTTATAGTATTTTTGCTTTTTTCTTTTGGAGTGTATTCTTTTAGTTTTGGAGTATTTCTATACACTAGAAAAGATTTTTCTACAATATTATTTATATGTATAATTGTTTCTTCAGACTGACCAATAATTTTATCGGCTAATTTGTAGTTAGTTTTTTCTACTTTTTTAAAAAAACTATAAAAAAAACCTCTTTTAATTACTCCTAAATCTAACGCCGATAATGGCCAAATATCTGAAACATTTAAAATGGTTTTTCTTTTTAATAGTTTACTTAAAAGTAGACCTGATAAGGCGACTAACAATGGAGGTGAATTAATAATAAAAATATCTGGTTTTCTTCTTAAAAAAGAAAAAACAGAAAACCATAAAGACCAAGCAAAAGATAACATACTTATTAATCTTACAAAGGCATTTTTAGATTTTGATGGAAAAATCCAATATCTTTTAATTTTTATAGTATTTACAAATTCTTCAACACAAAATTTATTTGAATATTTTTTAAATATTTTCCCTTTTGGATAATTTGGCAATGGACAAATAACAGTAATTTCATTTCCTTTTTGTTGTAATCCTTCTGCTAAATTTTTAATTCTATTAGCTGCTGCACCCATTTCTGGCGGATAATAATTAGAAATTATTACAATTCTTTGACTCATTATTACAAATTAAGAGTTAAAATATGATCTATAATCCTTTCTGATGTTTTTCCATCCCAAAATTTAGGAATACTACCTTTTTTCCAGTTTGCTGAAAATATTTTTTGTAGTACCTTTTGTATATTTTTCAGATTTGTTCCTACAAGTTCATTTGTTCCAATAGTAATAGTTTCTGGTCTTTCAGTATTGTCTCTTAGTGTTAAACATGGAACTTTCATAAATGTTGTTTCTTCTGTAATTCCACCTGAATCAGTAATTACACAAAAAGCATTTTTCACTAAATAATTAAATTCTAAATATCCTAAAAGATCAATTACGCACATATTGTTTGCATTAATGTTTAATTTAGAAAGCACATTATTTGTTCTTGGATGTGCTGGAAAAACAATTGGTAAATTATTAGATGAATTGATTATTTCTTCCATAAATAATTTTAATTCTTCATCTACATTTGCTGGCCGATGCATTGTTAAAACTATGTATTCTTTTTCTTTAAGAGATAATTTATCAAAAACTAATGGTTTTACTAATCTATTAAAATTGGCAATTAAAGTATCAATCATTGTGTTTTCAACGAAAATAATTTTATCATCTTCTATACCTAACTTTTTAAGATTCTTTATTGCAACATCAGATGCAACATAAAAATAATCTGTTATAGAATCTGTGACCATTCTATTAATTTGTTCGGGTATAGAAACATCAAAAGATCTAATTCCTCCTTCAACATGGGCTACTTTTGTGTGTAATTTTTTTGCTACAATGGCGCAAGCCATTGTTGAAGTTACATCTCCAACTACAATTACTAAATCTGTATAATTATTAACTAATTCTTTTTCAAAAGCAATCATTATTCCTGCTGTTTGTTCAGCTTGAGTTCCAGAACCAACTCCCAAGTTTTTATTTGGTTTTGGGATATTTAATTCATTAAAAAAAGTTCCGTTTAGTTTTTTATCATAATGTTGACCAGAATGTATTAACCTAAAATCAATATCAGAGCCCTCTTTTTTTTTATTTATTTGATGTATTATAGGTGCAATATTCATAAAATTTGGTCTTGTCCCAGCAATTATTGTAATTAGCATATTTATTTAATTAGGGATGTAAATTGTTTTAATTTTCCGCTTTTTGATCTTTCAAGGTACTTTAATCTTAAAAATATTATTTTTAAATTAGGTTCTAAATAATCTGATAATGCGTTTATAATTTTTATTTTTTGATGTTTCTCTAACTCTTTATTTGAAGTATATTCTATTTTAAAAGAACCTAAAGTAGTTTGAATAATTTTAATTTCTTGAATTTCGCCAGAATCTTCCATAATAGATTTTGTAATATAATAAAATGTTAACCCTGGAGCAATCTTACCACTTGGTAATTTTACTAAATCTTCACTTCTACCCTCTAGTTTTTGAAGAATATACTGATTAGAGTTTATTTTTTTAATAGCTCCTCTATCTCCGATTTTATATCTTATAAATGGATTTGCTTTATTATATAAAGAGGTTATAACAATATTTCCAACATTTCCATCTTCTAAAACATTATTATTATCATCTAAAACTTCCACAAAAAGAGTTTCTGTATTTAAAATCCAATTATTATTTGTGTCTTCAAACGCAATTAAATCTAATTCTGAAGCTCCATATTCGTTAATTACCGAAACACCAAACGCTTTTTCAAGTAGAAGTTTATCTATATCGAAGAGCATCTCTGATGTTACAACACAGGCCTTTAACGTTGGACAAACTTCTTTTAATATAATATTCTTTGAAACTAAATACTTTGCAAAAACGACTAAAACAGTTGTGTAGCCATTTAAATATACAAATTTTGTAGAAGAGAATTTTTCAACCCACCTTTTAAACACTTCCTCAGAAAGGTTAAAAACATTAAATCTTAATCTATTTGAAAATAAATCTTTTAATTGTTCTTTCAGCTTTACAAAACTATCATTTGAAGTTCCATAAAAACGAGCTTGTTTTTTACCATATAAATTATGCCAATTAAACCTATTTGTAATTATTGCCCATGTTAATGCATGAGAAAATTTATCTTTTGCAAAATAAAAAGGATTTCCGGTAGAACCAGAAGTTTTATTTTTAAAAACATTCTTTAAAGTGAAAGTTTTACTTAACCTTTGTTTTAAAGGTATTTGTAAATCTTTTTTTTCTAAAATAGGTAATGAATTCCAATTCCAGTTTTTATTATTTACTAATTTTTTATAAAATAGATTATTTTCTATATGGTAATTTACAATTTCATTCTTTTGATTATTAACATAATTATTAAAGTCTTTGTTTTGTAATTGCTGAATTTTCTTTAACTTTTTTCTAGCTTTAACTATTGGATAGTTATTAAATCTCAAAGAATAATCTAATAAATTCATACACTCTAATTTAATATTTTCAACCATTTATTCTTTACAAATTCCCAGTCAAATTTTTCCACCTTTTTTCTTGCATTAGCTGCAAGGCTAGAATTCACATCATTAATAATTGAAACTATCGCTTTATACATTTGCTGCTCATTATTTTTCTCAACCAATAAACCATCTATTTCATGATTGATTAGAAAAGGAATTCCTCCAACATTTGTGCTCACTATTGGTAATCCTAAAGCCATAGCCTCAAGAACACTTATTGGTGTGTTATCAAAATTAGTAGTATTTATAAAAATATCATAATCTATTGATTTTTTATGCCATTCTTCTTTTAGTAAAACATTAGTAAACTCTACAGAATCTTCTAAATGATATTCTTTAATTAAATCGAAAGTTTCTTGATATGAATCATCTGAAAATGGTCCAACCATACATAAAATAGAGTCTGGATATTTTTCTTTTAATAATTTTAAAACTTTTATAGTTAAAATAGGATTATAAATGTGCTTAAAAGCTCTAACCCAAAGTAATCTTGGCTGATAAGCTTTTCTTTTTTTAAAAGGGTATTGTTTTATTTCTATTGTGTTTGGTATAAAATTAACTTCAAATCCATATTTTTCAAATTCTTCTTTTAAATAATTTGAAGGTGCTATGTTTTTATAGGAGTTATTAAATATCATTTTAGATAAAAAGTTGCTTTTAATAAGTCTTTTAGGTAAGTCTCCACCATGTAAAATAGGAATATATTTTATTTTAAAAAAACGTGCAATTTGAGATGTGAAAAAAGCATAATAAAAATTAGTTGTACTATAAGTATCTATTAGTAAATAATCTATCTTGCTTCGATAATAAATAACTGAAAAACACATATCTAATAGTCTAAATAATTTATTGACTTTACTTGAAGATACATAAACTATGTAGTTTTCTAACTTTAATAAATTACTTAAAGTTTCTAAAGTTGTTGGATATTTAGTCTTTTTTGTAAGATTATTACCAATATAGAGAATTTTTTTATTCATCCTCATCATTAGTAATTATAATTAAGCTTAACGCGTAAATAAACCCAGGCAATGCTATCCGCATGGCTGAATGATTAATTGTTAAAAACCAAATTAGATAAAAGGAAATTAAGAAAGCTCTTTGATAATTAGTTGAATTCCAAATATTAAATAAAGGAATAATTAATAATCCTATTAAAATTGTAAAACCAAATATACCATGTTCTTCTATCAATCTACCAGCTTCATTATGTGAAGCAGCAGTAACATGAGTATCAAGTTCTTGTCTTTTGTATTTGCCATTACCTACACCAATACCTAAAGGGGTGTCAACAAAACCTATTATTTGTGTTTCTAAAATATCTATTCTACCAGAAGTAATATCTTCTTTTTGAATTCCTCTTGCATTTTTTCCTGCATAACGATTATCTAACATACCGCCTGTAACTCCAGATGTATAAACCCAAATTGATATTGAAAAAACAAGACCAATGGCAATATATTTAACAAAAACTTGTAGCGAATTTTTATTTGAAATAATATAAAATATAGCAAATACTATTAACGCAATAATACCAGTAATAATACCTCCTCTAGAAAAAGTTAATAAACCTCTATAAATAAAATAAAACAACATTAAAGAATCTAATAAAACGAAACCTGTTATTCTCTTTTTCATTAGAATAAAAATTATAATAATAAAAATTCCTAATCCAATTACTGTTGCTACTTGATTGGGTCCAAAACCCCCAGAAGTTTCAAAATTTGCAGCTCCTCCAAAAATAATATCTTTTAAATCGGGTGTCTTTAAATATAAATAGGTAATAATAGAAAATATTGGTAAAAGCATACTGAATAATGCATTTAACAAAATTTCTTTTTTAATCTTACGTTTGTAAAAATAGATAGCAGAAACGCCCAATACAAATGGACCACTTAAGTTAAATGCAATAGCATTTCTTATAGATTCTCCTTCTGGAACTCGTGTAAATAATATTCCTATCAATAAAAGAAAAAAATAAAATAAATATTGAATGCCAAATTTATGATTAAACCTACTTAAAAAAAAACCTAAAGTTAAAAATATAATTACTGCGTACTTACCTGACTCGTAAAAAACTAAAGAGTTTGTCATTCTTAAAAAAACTTCTGCCCCTACTATATATGAAGAAAAAATGAATGCTTCTTCATTGAAATTTTTTTGAGATATTAAATAAATTATTGGGACAACAATACTTATTGCTCCAAATATTTTAGGAAAAAAAGAAAATGTCGCTAAATACCCAATTACAATATGAATACTTATCAATAATAGTTTATTTTCTATAATTCTGTTTAACATTCGTTTTTGTAAATTTCTATAATTTTAAAAATCGCTTCTTCTTTAGAAAAATTTATAGTAACAGTTTCGTTAATTTCTAAAGCTAAAATTTCTCTTTTTTCTTTAGAATTTACCAATAACTGCAATGCTTTCGCTAAAATAATATTATTTGATGGAGGAACAATAAAACTTGAATCTTTAATAATTAAGTTGCATTCTCCTACATCTGTAACTATTGCTGGGAGTTTTGCTAAACCATATTCTAAAAGTGAAATTGGTAAGCCTTCTGATTTCGAAGACAATACACCAATTGTTGCTTGTGATAAAATATGTTTGATATCAGAACAAACTCCATACTGAAAAACTTTATCAGTTAATTTATTCGTTTTTATAAAATTATGAATCGAATCAGAATATGCATCATTATACGATTTACCAATTAAATGTAGCGTCCAATCATTATTTTCTTTAGAAATTTTAAGAAATGCTTTTAATAAATTCAAATGATCTTTTTGCTTTCTATAACCTGCTAAATGAATAATTCTTTTTTCTTCATTACCTTTTAAAGTAGTTGCTTTTTCTTGATTGATAAAAACAGGAAAATTCCGAATAAAGAAAACATTTTTTGATTTTAAATTTTTGATTGACCATTTTTTTAAATCATTATTTACGCTAATTATTGCATAAAAAAAGTATGAAAATATCTTTAAAGAAAAAACACTTCTACTATTTAAAAATTCACTATTTCCAAAATGGTCATGCCAAACAATTTTAATTTTTGGATTTAATACTTTCACACAAACTGCTATAAAAGAAGATGTAGAATGTGCATGGATAATTGTAATTTTATTTTTATTTATGTATTTACTAAGCTTAAAAATTGCTTTAAAATCAATTATTTTTTTTCTATTTAAAAAAACATATCCAACATCTGAGTTTATATTTTTCTTTAAAATACCTTCACTTCTTGTAGCACACAAATGAGAATCGATTTCTTGTTCTGATAGTCCGTTAGCTATATTAACAGCTAACACTTCTGCTCCACCAACATTAAGCGAATCTATAAGTTGTATGACACTTTGTTTATTCAATTATAGTAATTTTTTAATTTCATTTTCAAATTTTTCTAAAGTAAATTGCTGAGACCAATCTTTTGCTTTTGCTACTTTTTCTAAATATAGCTCTTCTCGATTGATATACTTTTCTAACTCAATTACAATTTCAGTTATATTTTCATTTACAATACTACCTCTTTCTCCATTTCCTAACATAAACGGAACACAAGAAACTTTTGATGATATTGGCAAACAAGACCAAAACATTGCTTCTGCAACAACTTTTGGCCAACCTTCTGATTTAGAAATAAAAACTAAAAAATGACTTTCTTGAAAAGCTTTCTTTATAATATCTTTTGATTGATTACCATGTAAAATTACCTTTTTATTCAATTCTTTTTCAAGAATATAATTTTCAATTCTATTAAACTCAACTCCACCTCCAAACATATCAAGTTGAATATTATATTTTTCTTGTAACAATTTTTCAACAACCTTAACCGTTAATAATGGTTGCTTACCAATACTAAAATTACCTACAAATAATAATCTAATTTTACTTTTTAAGTTTTTAGGATTTATCTTTATAATTTCTTTTTTTGAATAAGAAGCCGTAAAAAAAGGAGCTATATTTTTAGATTGATTTTTCCATTTTCCGTAAACCAATACTTTACAGTTTTTAGTTAAAAAAGTACTCGATAATATTCTTTTTTGTAATCTATAACTTAATGGTTGTTTACTTTTGGGGTCCCAGTTTCCAGCATATTTAACTGTTTTAGGTTTCAAAGGAAATAAAATTTGTACAAAACAACCTAATAACCCAATATTTCCTGGACAACGTAGATGAATGTGATCTACAGATTTCATCACTTTATAAATTTGAAAACAAATTCTAGGGATTATAAAAAGTGATAAAACGCTATTTTTAAAAGTTATTAAATTAAAATTCGAAATTTCAATAAATTTTATCTTTGAATGATGATACGCAGACTCAATTCTTAAAATTTCTTTTTCTTCGGATTTTGGCGCTAGAATTACAATTTCATCAACATATTTTGCCCATAAGTTCATTTCTCTTATATAAGGTTCATAGGCAAAGATTCCTTTTTCTTTTAACTTATGTTCTACATGCGTTATAATTCCAAACTTCATATTTTAGATTTATAGAACTCTATATTCTGGTTTATTATTGATTCTGAATTAAATCTTTTCAAAATATCTTCTCTTGCATTCATTCCTCTAATTTCTGCCTCTTTCGGATTTGCTAAAACTTTAATTATTTTCTCCGAAATATCTTCAGGAGAATAAGGATCTATCAACAAACCTGTTTCATTCTCTTTTACCAATTCTAATCCTGGACCAATTTTGCTTGCAACCACTTTTTTACCCATTGCCAAACCTTCTAACCAAGCAATTGGCATTGCTTCCATATGTGATGGATACACGCAAATATCTGTTTTTGCTATATAACCTGAAACCTCAGAGTGAGGAACTGGACCAATTATATTAATGTTATTTTTATCTGCATCTAAAATATATGTTTTTAAATACTCTATATATGATTTTCCATTAGGAAACTTCCAATCTCTACCAATAATGTTTAGCACAATATCTGGAAATTTCTTTTTAATTATTGGAATTGATTGCACCAATTGTCTAATCCCCTTTTTTTCGCAAATTGTACCAACAAACAATAAACTGTTTTTTTGATATTTTTGCTCATTCGTATTTTTAAATTGCTCAGTATCTACAGTATTATAAATTGTAGTAAAATTAAAACTGCTATTTAAATATTTTTTAGTTTGATTACCAACATAATTACTCACAGCGATAAATCCGTCTGCTTTTTTAAAAGATTTTTTTTCTTGATAACTTCTCCAAAATGCTGGTTTTTTATTGAGTTCAATTGCAAAAAAATGATGTCCTCCATGCAATCTAATTACTTTTTTATAGCTTGTTTTTTTAGGGAAAAATGCAAAACTCAATTCACTCCCTTCTACAATATCAATAGTGTTAATAGTATTTATTTCCTTAATTTTTTTTAAAAGCCGTTTTGTATGATCATAAAACCGTGCAAATTTCCATGTAGATTTTGGTAATCTATAAACATTAATTTCGTTAACTTTTTCTAATTGTTCTGAATTTATAGTATAAAAACCAACAACAGAAACAGCTATATTTTTCTTAACTAATTTTTCGCCTAAAAATTTAACAACAGAACCTATTCCTCCTCCATTTAATCCTTTGGTTGGGAATTCGCTTGTTATGAAACAGATGTGCATTTTTCTAGAATTAAGTTTGCTAAATTTATAGAATTTTTTTCAAGAGGATGTTGTATTATTCTTTTTAACCATAATTTTCTATCTGTTGCTATCAAATCTGGCGTATTTAATGCTTTTTTTAGCAATGGATAAAAATCTGACGGATTATTAATCCAACCAACTGCATCTAAATTTTCCATACTTTTAAAATGTTCGAATTGATAAATCATTTCTACTGACCAATTCTTATCTTTCTTTGGATTATAATTTAGATATAAACAGGGTTTATTATAAACAGCAAAATCATGCGTCATGGTGCTTCCTAAATTTACTACAATATCAGAATGCAAACAGGTATTTACCAAAAGCGAAATATCATTATAAGATGGATATAGCATTGTGAAATTTGTTTCTTGAGAAGATTTTTCTACTCTCCAATCTGGATTGATAACAACAATATCATTTTTATATTTTTCTAAAACAGCATCATATCTATCACTAAAATCTACAGGACATCTTCTAAAAATAATTTGTGGACGTTCATTTTTCGGAAAATTACTTAATGAAATACATAAATCTTCTAGAAAATATTGATCATAGGGAGAAGTAAGGGTATCATCACCAGAAAAACATATGGTTTTTTTATGAATATCTAAATTGTATTTTTTAAAAAAGGCTTCTTTAGTTAGTTGCAATTCTTTCTTTTTGTAGAAGTCAAATTGAGGTGAACCTACAACATAAACTTTGTTTGGTGAGATTTCCTTGTATAAAAGACACAGTTGTTCTTTCATCAATTTTGACCAAACAAAATACAAATCTGGTCTGCAAATTAATCTTCCTTTCGGTATGTTGTCCCAAGAAAAAATTACTGTACTATTTTTAATTTTTAATTCTTGTGCCGCTAAAATTACTGGCGTAGTTATCGGTGATCTTTGATGAAGGTTTAATATAAAATCTGGTTGTAGTATTTTTAAATCTTCTATTGCTTTTTTATATGCGTTTGTTGTTTTTATTTTGTTTTCATACTTTATTTCATGTTTTCTAAGTTTATCGTAATTTTTAGAAAAAAAAGTTCCAAATATTTTACAGAAAAAATAAAACACCTTTAATTTTAAAGATTTCGGTTTTTTAGCCCAAAAATCAAGTATTGTTTTGTTTTTTAATACCTTTTTAAAATAAATTAGTCTTGCATATGCTGTAGATTCTCTTAATAGTTTTAAATAAAAACCTTCTTTTAAGTCAGAAATTTCTATGTGTTCTATGCTAGTTTGATGGACCTTTTCAATTTCTTGAATAGCTGCTTTAGAAACTTTATGATACAAACAAATTTTTGCTCTATTTTTTCTTAATTCAGGAATTAAATCTGAATACAAATAGTTTCTTATACCAACACCATCGGGGACTAAAATTAATATCTTCATTTTACTTATTCAACATATTAAAATTTACCCATTGCCATATATGAAAACTTGAGTCATTATCGCCATCTAAAAAGTTTTTATATTCTTGTTTCAATTCTTTTATATCAAACCAATTTTCGAATTTAGAGTTTTCAATCTCATTAATTTCTGATGAAACAAATTCTTTTAATTCTTCTGTTAACCATTCTCTTTGTGGAGTTTGTAAAGGTCTTTTTGGTGCATAACTAATCGAATCACTTAAATATTCTGACACGATTTCTCGTAACATACTTTTCTGTATTCCAGCTTTTATTTTGTATTCTATTGGTTGAGAAAAAGCCAATTCAACCAATCTATAATCTAAAAAAGGTTCTCTTAATTCTGTACTATTTGCCATCGAAACTCTATCGTTAAAACGTAAAGCTCTCGGAATTTTTGTATAAAATAAATCTCTGAATTGTAAATTTAACAAATCATCTTTAAATGGCTTTGGATAATCAGGCTTTTCAGCAAGATTTAATAAATAATCAGAAAGTACATTTTTACGAAATGGCGATTTATTTACTCCCTGAATTAAACTCCCTGATTTTTTTACATAATAATCATAACCTGCCCATTGCTCGTCCATTCCTTGACCGTCTAACAAAACCAAAACGCCATCTTCTCTTGCTTTTTGGAATATTTTTGAATAAGCTAGAGTTGGAATTCCACCAAAAGGTTCATCTTGAAATTTATTTATTTTTTCTGATAATTCCTTAACTTCTTTTGCTTGTAATAAAACTTTTTGAAGCGGATTTTTGGTGAGTGAAATCATTTCTTCAACCCAAGGCAATTCATCATAACGTTCATCATCAGTATAAAAAGTATAGGCGTTAATTTTACTTTTATCTTCGCCAAGTAAATTTACAAAAGCTAAAAGCGCCGAACTATCTAATCCACCACTAACATTAAATCCGACAGGAACATCAGATCTAAACCGAAGTTGTATACTATCTTTTAATAATGCTGTATATACAGACTTTACTTCATCATAATTTTTCCTTTTCTGGTGTTTTTTTATTTCTTTTTCAAAAACATACCATTTTTCTATTTTGATTTGATTATTCTCAAATTCTAACGTGTGTCCTCCTGGCAATTGATGAATTTCTTCCCAAAAAGTTTCATTTGGCATTCCGTAACTTCCATAAACAAAATAATTTGCCCAAACTTTTTCATTTGGTGTTTTTTTAAAACCTGCAACATGCAATGTTTTTATTTCTGAAGCAAAATAAAATGTGTTTTCTGAAAAATGATAATAAAAAGGTTTGACGCCGAAACGATCTCTAGCTGTAAAAAGCTTTCTCTCAAAAGAATCCCATATTGCAAACGAAAACATTCCGTTTAATTTATGTAAACATTCTTTTCCCCATTTGATATAGGCAGCTAAAAGTACTTCTGTGTCTGAATTGGTTTTAAAGGTATAGTCTAATTCTGATTTTAATTCTAAATAATTATAAATTTCGCCATTAAAAACTAAAACATATCGCTCTGTATTATCAATAAATGGCTGGTTTGCTGCTTCTGATAAATCAATGATTGACAATCTATTATGACCTAAACAAACTCCTTTTTTAACATATTTCCCAGAACTATCAGGTCCTCTATGTTTTTGAGTTTCTATCATTTTTGATAGCACATTAGTATTAGAATTGTTACCAATTATCCCAGAAATACCACACATATTATTTTACAATTTTAAATGCTTTACCAATTCTTCTGCTTTTTTCCAATCGTCCATTGTATCAATATTTACATAAAACTCTTTTGGTGAAACGATGTGTGCTATTTTTTTTCCAAATAACGAATTTTGTTCTTTTAATATGCTACTTTTAGTAATGTAAATACTTCCGTCTCTATGATACGCTTTTGGTAAATCTTGTCTCCTGCTAATAATTTCAGTTTCGCCTGTAGCTATTTTTAAGTTTTTATTTTCATCTAATTCAAAACTCCAATGTGGATTGTATTCATGCGGAACTTCTTGAACAGAAATTAACGAATCAGCATCGCTTTTTATAAATTTCCGAATGGCTTTGTCTAAGAATTCAACCGTTCTAAAAGGACTTGTTACTTGTAACAAACAAACTGCATCAAAATAAATATTCTTAGATTCAAAATACTCTAAAGCATGAAGAATAACAGATAAAGAAGATGAACTATCTGTTGCTAAATCTTTAGGTCTTTTAAAAGGTATTTCTAAACCTAGTTTTTTTGCAACAGAAATAATTTCATCATCATCAGTACTAATAACAACTTTAGATAATAAAGAAGATTTTAACGTAACAGCCGATGTATATTCTAATAAAGGTTTTCCTGCTAATAATTTAATATTCTTTCTTGGAACTCCTTTAGAGCCTCCTCTTGCTGGTATAATAGCTAAAATCTTCACTAATACATAATTGTTTTATGAAAATCAAGTTGAGTATTTGCAATAATAGTTGCTATTTTTTCACCAGAATTTCCATTTCCATAAATAGTTGACGAAACAATATTTTTTGTTGATATTCTGTTTTGTATTGCGCTAATAATTTCGTTTTTATCATAAACAGTATCTAAAACATTAGAACCTCTTTGTCTTCTGTTTTGGCGTGAACCAATATTTACAACTGGCACACCTAAATAAGAACATTCTCTAATTCCAACGCTAGAATTACCAATTAAACATTTGCTATTTATCAGTAATCGCAAAAAATCATTAGGTTCCATGTTTTTAAAGAAATGAATATTTTTTGGCTTTATAGTTTCCCTGAAATATCTTATTCCGTTAGATGTTCCATCAGAACCTGCATCTACATTTGGCCAAAACCAAAACGTAGGAATATTTAGTTCATGAATTGCTTCTAATGTTTTTAAAACATCTTTTCTTGCCGAATTATATTCTGTTGTAACTGGATGTTGCATTACCACTAAATACCCTTTTTCCCAATCAATAACTTCTCCAACTCCACCATATTTTTCAATAGGATTATAATCTAATTCCGGGTTTTCTTTTATTTCTTTTGCTAAATCTATAGACGGACAACCAGTGTTAAATACCATTTCTGGGTTTTCACCCATTTTTAAAACACGTTCTTTAGCTTCTTCAGATGCAACTAAGTGTAAATCTGCTAATTTTGTATTTGCATGACGTACTTTTTCATCAATATTTCCAGTAACTTCTCCTCCTTGAATATGAATTAACGGAATATTTTGATAAGAAGCTGCAATGCTTGTGGCAATAGTTTCAAAACGATCTGCGATGGTAATTACTGCGTCTGGTTGTAGCTTGTAAAAAACATTTGCCAATTCCATGACACCTAAACCAGTCGTTTTTGCCATTGAAGTTGGATTTTCTCCTTCTAAAACCATAAAGACTTTTTCGGCAATTTTAAACCCGTCCTTTTCTATAAAGTCAATTGCATTTCCATAACGTCCCAATAAAGCTGAGCCAGCAATTACCAATTGTAATTCTAATTTTGGATGCTTTTGAATGGCCGTTAATGCTGTTTTTATTCTGCTATAAGAGGGTCTTGCAGTTACTACTACGCATATTTTTTTTATGAACATATTTTTATTCTATTAAATCTTTATCATTTAAAAAACTCCATTGAGTTAAATCCTTATTGAGTTTTTTTCCTAAAATATTTTCATAGTCACTTGCTAAAATACCATAACCTTTTGGCTTTTTAGTTTCTAAATCAGAAAAAGTAATACAGTGTCCTTTCTTTAAATCTTTATTAATTGCTAAAGATTTTTCAAAAATTTGTTTTAAATCTGTAAACTTAGAATTGTCATTTTTATCAACTGGATATTTTAAAGCAATTTCTATATTTCTAACTGCTTTTACTAAGTTGGTAGTTTCTTCAATAGTTAAAGACGATTTTGCATCTGGTCCAAACATTTCTTTATCAAACACAACATGAAATTCTAAAATTTCTGCTCCTAAAGCTGTAGCAGCAATACATGCTTCTACTGTTGAAGAATGATCTGAAAACCCAACAGGAACATTGTATCTATTTTTTAATTCTTGAATAACATTGAGTCCAAATTCTTTTGGTTTTGTTGGATATGCAGTTGTACATTGCAAAATGGAATACGAAACATTTCTACTTTTTAAAAAGGCAACAGTTTTATCTAATTCATTATAAGAACTCATTCCTGAAGAAATAATTACTGGTTTACTTGTTTGAGCAATTTTTTCTAAGAGTACAAAATTATTGACTTCACCAGATCCTATTTTATAGCGCTTTACTCCTACTTCTTTGAGTAAATCAACTGCCGCATTGCTAAAAGGCGAACTCATAAACTCCAATCCAACTTCATCACAATGTTGTTTGATTTCTATCCATTGTTCTAACGTAAATTCCATTCTTTTCCAATACTCAAAACGAGTAGCATCTTGTTTAGAAAATTGTACTCTAAATGGTTCATGAATGCTACTTTCTGCAGCTGCAATATGGGTTTGGAATTTTATTGCATCACATCCTGTTTTAGCAACTGCATCTATATAAGCATGTACCATTCCTAAACTTCCATCGTGAGCTTGTGCTATTTCTGCTATGATGTACATATTATTCTTTATTTAAAATTTCTTTAAAACTAGCTATCCAATCTTTCTCATCATAGAGTTTTATTAAATCAATATTATTTTTATTGAAATTAATTTTGTTGACTAAAACATCGTTAATAGCATTCACCCAATTTTCTACAAAGTGTGGATTCTTTACCAAATATCCTAAATCTCCATTATGCAAAACTTCAGAAATTGGATCAATATCTGATGCTAAACATTTTGCTCCAGATTTTAAAGCTTCTGTTAAACTCAACGGATGTCCTTCATGGCATAACGAAGAAAATAAATAATAATCTGTAGATTGATAATAAACTGCTAATTCTTCATTTTTCTTTCTTCCTAGCCAAGTAATTTTCTTTCCTTTTATTTCATTGTGGGTTCCAAGTATTAAAAGTTCTACATCGTTATTATTCTTAGTAATTTTTTCCCAAGCTTTTAAAACAATTGACAATCCTTTTTTGGGTCTATCTTGAGAAACCCATAAAAAATATTTTACTTCAGTTTTTAAATTAAGTTTTTTCCTTAATTCTTCTTTTTTTTCTATTGAAAGAGGATAAAAAAGAGTTGAATTAATACCGTTTCTTAAAATTTCAACTTCGCATGGTATTGTATGGTTTTCTTTTACTTGCTTAATGTATGAGATTTCTGTTTGAACAATTAATTTATCAATACAATTATAAATTATATTTCTATTTGCTGTGTTTACTTCAAATCTAAAGCCTCTGTTAAAATATATAATGTTTAAATTTTTTCGTTTTTTTTCTTTTCTTGCATAAAAATCTATTGCTTGTAAAGTTTTTATATCATCAAAAATAATAACATTAATAATTTCATTGCCTTTAATTTGTTGTTTTAGTTTTTTCCAATATTTTTTTTTTTGATAAAAAATATCAAACTTAGAAAATAAAAATGTTGAAAATTTATTGTTTTTTACTAATACATTTACATTATTTATTTTGTAAGAAGGGTTTGGACTAATAATTTTATCAAAAAAAGTAGCATCTTTTATTAATAAATTTGTTAACAGTACATTCCAACTCCCAATTTTATTGGATGGTATTGCTGTGCTTGATAATAAAATATTCTTTTTAATCATTTATTCAGTTGATAAAATTTCTAAGTATTTTTTAATAATATACTCTTCTGAAAAATACTTTTTAAGGTTATTAATGATTTTTAAAGATAATTTAATTAATTCATCATTGTCTAAATTTAATAAAATTTTTTCTATCTCCTTTTCGTTATTTAACGTTGTTTTAAAAGGATAATCTTCACCTAATAATCTAGAAACCTCTGATTTTTCTGGTGTTAAAACAATTATTGGTTTTCCTATATTTATATAATCAACAAATTTAGTAGGTAAAAAAGGACTGAATTCAGCACCTGATTCAGCCAATAATAAAAACGCTGAATTTTTTAGTTTTCTTAATGCTTCATCATATGGAATTCTCTCGTTAGATATATATATATTTTGTTTATTAAAATCTTTTATGTCTAAAAAAACCTCAGGATGAATAGGGCCATAAAAATTTAATAATAAATTGTCATTACTTGTTTTGTTAAAAATTTTTAAAAAGGTTAAGGGATTTCTAGGTTTTAAAAGCGTTCCTGTGTGTGTAATTACCTTTTTACTACCTTCTTTTTCATTTTCTATATCAACATTGTTTTTAAATTTTATTGCGTGCGGAATTATACTAATATTAGTTGAACCAAATTTATAGTCTTTTAAATACCATTCATATAGTCTTTTTGACGGAAATATTGCATAATTTATTTTATTTATAGCTTTTTGAAGGTTTCTTTTTTTGAAATATTCATAATAGGAATTCCTTCCTTTATAAGGTTCTGGATAACTAGATGATGGATAAGGATCGTGAAAGATACCTAAAAGGTTAGTCTTATCTGCAAATTTAATTTTAGACACAGCTTGATGAGGAGAAAACCCCATTCCGCCACTTAACAAAATTATATTTTTATATCTAGAATTATTCTTATTCAAGAATTTTCGTATACTTTTAATTCTATTATAATGCTCAAAATCATTACCTGAAAAGATTTGAAAAAGAGTTTGAAGAAAAGTAAACTTTTTTCTTATATGTATTTGAATAGAAGTTAAGTTGTCTTTTTTATGGAAAAAAATTTGACCATTACTCCAATTTTCAAATAAGCTTTTAGATACATTATCTAAAGTTAAAATATCTACCTCTTTTAATTTTTTGCTTAAAACATTAATAAGAGACCAATTTGCTATTGCTGCAGAAACAGAAATATCTCCAATTTCTTCTACAATTATTAATGTTTTCATGTTAATCAATATTTAATATAACATTTAAAATTTTAGTACTTGCTTTTCCATCTCCATATGGGTTAACTGATTTACACATTTCTTTATAGATAGTTATATTATCAAGTAAAATTTCTGATTCTTTAATTATTTTTTCATAATTAGTTCCTACTAATTTAACAGATCCTGTTTCAACAGCTTCTTCTCTTTCTGTTACATCTCTTGTAACCAATACAGGTTTTTTTAAAGTTGGTGCTTCTTCTTGAACTCCACCACTATCGGTAATAATAAAATAAGGCTGATTCATCAACCAAATGAAAACCTCATAATCTAAGGGATTAATGTAATAAAAAAATTAAGCCTTTGTGATAAACATCTTATAAACTTTAATTGTAATATTTTTATCTATAAACCCTTCTTTAAAAAAATCTCTTTTTATTGGGCCGTTTAGGTTTGTTAAAATTTTATCTTCCTCTACAGTTAACTCTTCAAATAAACAGTTATTTTCTCTTAATGTTTCTTTATACATTTCAATATCTGTTAACTCTTCAAAACCAGGATCATCAAATGTTAAGATTAAAGTCCCTCCTTTTTTAGTTAATTTTATCATATTTAAAAGAAAAGTTTTCTGGTTCTCTTTTTTAACATGCTCAAGGGTTGAAATGCAAACAACTAAATCGTAAGTTTTATTAAGTTTAGTATTAATCATATCGTCTTTAATATAATTAATATTATACTTGTTAAATTTTTTAAAGATTTTAGGTTTTTCTAATAAATCTAAAGCATCAACATTATTTAATCCGTTTTCTAAAATAAAACTACCTGGATGAAATGGTCCCGTTGCTACATCTAAAACAGTTAAAGTTTTGTTTGATTTATTTAACTCATTTACAACCTCTTGCAAAAATTTATATTCAAATATTCTACTCCACCACTTAAGGTCGATAAAATCCCAAGAGTGCTTTTTCTTAAAAACTCTTCCTTGCTCAATGTCATATGACAACATTTGAGTATCATTTAAAGAAATATATCCAGATTTCATCATTGTTATTATTATTTAAAATTGTTATTATAGATTTTTATTATTGATCTTCTAACTTCGTATTGAAATTTTTTGAATTTAGAAAAAAACGATTTCTCTTTTTGATAGGATTTTGTAACCTTATTTTTCCAATCTTCTGTTAACCAATTTAAAAAAAAAGATGGTTTTGCCCCATTAATAACCCAATCTTTTGCTTCATTAATTAGAGAATTATCAAATATATGATATGCTGGATAATGTGTATCTACAAATACCGAATAGCCTAGTGCTTGGGCTCGTGTGCAGAAATGTCTATCTTCTCCATTAAAATTGAGGCTTTGTAATCTATTAAAATTTATTCCTTTTAATAAAATTTCTTTTGACAACAATGTACAAGCTCCACCACCACCAACTTTATAAGTTCCTTTTTTTGATAACTTAATTATGGTTTTTTCATTATAATATGCCCAAGAATGATAATCCCAAGCGTTTGGTTTATAATATGGTTCATTAAAAAACAGCGTCCAAAACACTTCAAATACAAAATGCTTTTTTAAACTTATCAAATGACTCAATGTCATTGGATTTAAAACCAAATCTGCATCTACCAAAAATAAGTAATCATACTTATTATCTATCGCGTATTGTATCGCTTCATTCTTTATAGATGAAATTCTGTCTATCTGAGTTGTATTCCAAAGATGATCTCCTTTGTAATTTTCTTTTAAATCAATATTGAAATCAGCAATTTTAACTTTTTCATTTCCACTTAATTCTTGTTCTATATAATCTGAAGATTCTGAATCAAAATTGTCATCATACAATAAAACATCAAACTTAAAATCATCATTTTCTATCAACTTAAGCCATGAGTTTATTGATAAATCTAAAATTGATTTATTTTTTTTTAATGATGAAAAGAGGAGTATTTTTTTCATTCTTAATTATCAATTTTAAATTTATGTGGAACATATACATTTCCATGAGCAGTCTCTAGCTGTAAATTATAACCAGTAACTTCTTTATTGTTAATTAAATTAAAAGTTAATGTTTTTGAAAAAATATAAAAGTCGTTGTCTTTTAATAAAATATCTAATATATATTCTCCTTCATTAAATCCTAAACCATTCATTACTTCTGCAGTAACTTGTACTTTTTTACTTCTTGGTTGAAATATAATTCCATCTAAATAAGTAGAAATAGTTGTAATTTGCTTTCCAAAAACATCTCTTATAATAAATTCAATAGTAATAACTGCAGGAATATGTTTTAGGAACTCAAACTCTAAAAAGAATTCAAACTTTGAAAAAACTTGTAAAATTTTTATAGATTCATTATTCTGTAAAATAGCTACTTTATTAATTCTAACACCTTTAATTGTGTTAGAAAATTTCTCTTTTTTAGTATTATCTGTTATGTATTTTTTTATTCCCTCTTCTACAGATCCATTAAAAACTACTGTTCCGTTCCCTAAAACTAATAGTCGAGAACATAGATTCTGAATTGCGCCCATATCGTGGCTAACAAATAAAACTGTTCTACCGTCTGTGTTAGAAATATCTTGCATTTTACCAATGGCTTTTTTTTGAAATTCCGCATCACCTACCGCCAAGACTTCATCTACAACTAAAATATCTGGTTCTAAAAAAGCAGCAACTGCAAAAGCTAATCTTACTTTCATTCCGCTAGAATACCGCTTTACGGGTGTATCAATATAACGTTCACATCCAGAAAAATGAACAATTTCATCAAATTTTGATTCAATTTCTTTTTTGGTCATTCCTAAAATTGCACCGTTTAAAAAGATGTTTTCTTTCCCTGTCATTTCAGGATGAAAACCAGTACCAACTTCTAGCAAAGAAGCTATCCTTCCCTTAGATTTAATCGAACCTGTTGTTGGACCAGTAACTTTAGATAAAATTTTTAATAAGGTAGATTTTCCTGCACCATTTTTACCAATAATCCCTAAAACTTCTCCTCGTTTTACTTCAAAATTAATATCTTTCAAAGCCCAAACATATTCAGTTTTTCCTTTTTTAGAACGATCATTTGTTTCCCCAATTTTTAAATACGGATCTTCTTTTCCTCTAATTCTAGCAAAAAAACGATTTAAATCATGACTAATGGTTCCAGTACCAATGGTTCCCAATCGATATTGTTTTGATACATTTTCTACCTTTAAAATTACATCGTCTTTCTTCATCTTAAATTGTGTCTATAAAACTTTTTTCTGTTTTGTTAAAAATAAGCAAACCAAAAACAAAAACCACAAGTGAAATCAGTAACATGTAAAAAATATCTGAAGGTAAAACCTTTGTTTCTATAGTAGGAAAAACAATTTTTCTGAAATTTTCGATAACGATAGTCATAGGGTTATATTCTACTATCCAAGAATATTTAGGTGCTTTCTCTTTAATTAATTCAACAGGGTACACAACTGCCGATAAATACATTAGCAACTGTACTCCAAAAGAAACCAAAAAGGTTAAATCTCTATATTTTGTTACCATTGAGGAAATTATCATTCCAAAACCTAAACCTAGAACTCCCATTGAAACAAACAAAAAAGGTAGATATAATAAATCAAAAGAAAAGATAAATTCTAACTTGTTTGTAGAAACAAAGTAAATATAAAACGCTATAAAAATAAATAATTGAATTGCAAATTTTAATAAATTTGAAACAATGATAGACATAGGCATAATTACTCTCGGAAAATATACTTTTCCAAAAATTTGTTCATTTTTTTTAAAAGTATCTGAGGTATCTATTAAACAATCTTTAAAATAATTCCATGCAGTAATTCCGCCTAAATTAAATAGAAAAGCCGGAATACCATTTGTAGAAATATTACCAATATTATTAAAAACCAAGGTAAAAATAACCGAAGTAAACAGTGGTTGAATAATGTACCATAAAGGTCCTAAAATTGTTTGCTTGTATAAAGTAATGACGTCTCTCTTTACAAAGAGCATCAATAAATCTCTATACCTCCAAAGCTCTTTTAAGTTTAAATCAAATAAACTTTGTTTTGGAGTAATTTCAAAAAGCCATTTATCATTTTTATTCATATACTTTTTTTAAAACTAAGTATTTCTCTTTGTTATAATTAATTTTCCCTATCGTATCAAAAAACTTATAAAACTCTTTGTATTTCTCTTTTCGTTTATCAGATAAAATTAAGTAACTATTCTTTTTCATTGCTGTAATAATTGTATTTGGATTTAGGTAATCTGAAAACAAAAATCCAACTTTCTTTAAATTTATCGATCTCCAATTGTTAATATAATAATATTTTGGCGAAAAACCATCTAAAAACACCTGTGATTCTTCAGGTACTAACTCCTTTACTTTTCTACCTAAAATATTTTGATGTGCATTGTTTTTTTTCATAATATCTGGAAAATTATTTCTAGTTTTTTTAGCCAAAAAAAAGATTGATATACAAATAGGTATTATGTAAATGAAGCTATTTTTATATTGTGAATTCATTTTAATAAAACCAACAAAAATAATTACAAACGAAAAAATAAAATGAAAATAGTGATCATAATCAGCAAAAAATAAAACTGATATTGAAGAAAACATTACTAAAAAGTAAAAAACAATTTTTTTTACATCAATTTTTTTTATTGATACTAAATATAATGGTATCAAAAAAACATAAAAATTAGTTGAAATTAACTTAATTAATTTTGAAGTAGAAACCATAAACGGTTTGTAATTTGATCCCGTTGCAGATGAAACTTGTATATCAACATCCATATTGGTTCCTGATAAATAATAAAGATAATTGATAAAATTAATTTCTGTGTAAAATAATAAATATAATAATATAGTTGGTAAAAAAAAGGCAAGCGTAAAAAGTACAATTTTTTTAATTTTTTTTTCAGATTCTATTATAAATAAATAATAATAAAAAGGGAATAATAGAAATATTGCATATTGCTTTGATAAAAAACCAAAACCTAATAAGATACCAGAATAAAAAAGAAACTTTAAATTATTATAATCAATTGTGTACTTAATAAAAAAATAAAAAGAAAATAATTGAAAAAAAACAGTTATTGGTTCTAAAACAATATAATGTCCATCATAATTTAGAGATAGCAAAAAAAATAATACAGAAAAAACAATAGAATATAAATGTTTATTATTCAATAACATTAATACTCTGTATATCAATACAGAAGAAGCCATCATAAAAATGATGTTTATTGAAAAAGCAACTAGTTTACCTTCTATTCCGAATAAAAAACTCGGGATACCTAATATGGTTATTGCTAATGGAGAATATGGAGATGCTATCTCTGTAAAATATTTACTTCCAAGGTTCATTTCTCTTATAATGCTTAAATAAAAACCAGAATCTGAACCATGAAAAGGAAATCTGAATTCAGTTAAAATAATTATTACAGATAAAATAATCATACTAAAAACTACTCCTATAAATAGAATTTGTTTTATTATTATTTTATTATTATTTAGTAATTTTAGCATTAATATTATGGATGGAAGTATTAGAAATTACTTATAAAATTGTTTTATTTCTTTAATTATTATTAATTGCTCTTTTTTTGATAAATCAAAATAAACTGGTAACCTAAGCAACCTATTTGTGTAATTATCTGATTCCGGTAAATCTCTCTTATCATGTTTTTCTTTAAAAAATTCACTCTTATGCAAACTTAAATAGTGAAAAACAGATGAAATCCCTTTTTCTTTTAAATGTTTAATTAAAGAAAGTCTTTCTTTAAATGTACTACAAACTATATAAAACATATGGCCATTATTTGTAGTATAATCTAAAATATTTGGTAACCAAAAAAGTTGATTTTCAGAATTAGGTTTTAAGTATGAGTAATAATTATTCCAAATATCTATTCTCTTTTTTTGTATTTTCTCAATATTTTCTATTTGAGCCCATAGAAAAGCAGCATTTAATTCTGATGGTAAAAATGAAGATCCAATATCTATCCAACCATATTTATCTACTTCTCCTCTAAAAAAAGCAGAACGATTTGTTCCTTTTTCCCAAATAATTTCTGCTCTATCAATAAACTTATCATCATTCACCACTAAAAGCCCTCCTTCTCCGCATTGTACATTTTTAGTTTCATGAAAAGAGAATGCTGCTAAATGACCAATACTTCCTAGCGCTTTTCCTTTATAATATGAATCTATTGCTTGTGCAGCATCTTCAACAACAAACAAATTATGTTTTTTTGATATTGACATAATTGTATCCATTTCACATGCAATTCCTGCATAATGAACAACTACAATTGCTTTTGTTTTATCTGTAATTAGTGATTCTATTTTTGTCTCATCAATATTAGGATTATCAATCCTAGAATCTGCAAAAACTATTTTTGCTCCTCTTAGTAAAAATGCGTTTGCGGTTGATACAAAAGTATAAGAAGGTATAATTACTTCGTCTCCTTCTTTAATATTTAACAAAATGGCACACATTTCTAACGCATCTGTGCAAGAGGTAGTTAATAATGCTTTTTTAAAATTATACTTTCTTTGAAAATAATTTTGACACATTTTGGTGAATACACCATTACCAGCAATTTTACCACTGCGCATAACCTTATTAAGGTATTTACTTTCATTACCAGTTAAATAAGGTTTGTTAAATACAATCATTTTTTTCTGCAACAATTAATAATGATCCACCAAAAATAATTCTCTTTTTCTTTTTTAAATAATTAAGTTCAATATTAAATACAAAACTAAAAAATTTATCTAAAATTCCTGCGGAGTGTTCTTTTGCCTCTTCTTCAAATATTTTCTTTTTCTTATTAAATAAAGAAGGTATTGTTCTTAATATAAATATTGGAATTGGTAAAATGCTAAAAATATAAGTTGAGTATATAACTTTAAAATTACTATCTTTTAAAAGCTTTATAATCTGTTTATTCGTATATCTTCGGTAATGTCCATCATGACGATCTTCATTTGACCATAAAAAATTATAAGCTGGAACTGTTAAAAACAATTTTCCTTTTTCTTTTAAGGCCTTATTTAAAGATAATAAAAAATCTTTATCATCTTTAATATGTTCTAAAACATCAAATATACCAATAGATGGTAGGGTGTTTTTAATAACGTCTAAATCTTCAAAACTTGCATTAATTAAATTTTTAAAGCCTCTGTTTTTAGCATTTAAAACCCCTTTTATATCTGGCTCTATTATAACAGGTTTAACGCCAGTTTTTAATACTGCTTTAGACACAAATCCATTACCACCTCCAATATCAAAAAGTATTTTTTCTTCGTTAAATAAATTAATAATTTTTTCAATACAATTATTTCTATGTATAAACCAAAAACTATTTTCTTCAACTTTTACAAAATTTTCACTTCCATCTTCTGGATATGATACAGTTTTTTTTTCTTGTAAAACATTCCAAATTCCGTTTGTTTTTTTTATATTTTTAAAAAATTTATCCATTTATTTTTTCAATATACTTTTTATCACAAATTGTGGTTTTCGATTTGTATCTAAAAACATTCGTCCAATATATTCTCCAAGCATTCCCACAGAAACAAGAAGTATTCCACCAAGCATAAGGATAATAATCATTAGTGATGTCCATCCTTCAATAATTTCATCATTAAAAAAATACATTGCTAGATAATAAGGTATCATAGCAAATCCTATGAGTGCTGTAATAAAACCTATTACTGTTGCAATTCTTAATGGAATAACAGAGAATGATGTCATCAATTTAACAAATACAATCATAGATTTAATGAAATTAAAATTTCCTTTTCCTGATAATCTTTTGTGATGCTTAATATTTATTTGAGTTAAGTTATTGGTAGTTCTTAAAATTAATCCTTGAACATAAGGATATGGACCTTGATATTTAATTACCTCTTTAACGATCTCTTTGTTAATAACCTGAAATGGAGATAAATAAATATGCGAGGGTTTATTTATTAGTATTTCAGCAATTTTTCCATTGATCCAGCTTCCAATGTTTTTCCACCATTTTTGTTTTTTCTTGTTAAAATTTGCGTAACAAACATCAAAACCTTTTTTACATTGATTTACAAGAGGAATTATATCTATAGGAGAGTGTTGTAAATCATCATCCATAATTACTACATAGTTTCCTAATGAGTAATTTAAACCTGCCATAATTGCATTATCTTGACCTGAGTTTTTCCTTAAATTAATACCGACAATATGTTTATTTGTTTTCTGTAAAGTTGAAATAACATTCCATGAATTATCTTTGCTACAATCATTTATCAATATCAATTCATATGAAATATTAATAAGAGCCTCATCTATCTGTTTAGATAATTCTTTAAGTATATCTTCACTATTAAAAACAGGTATTACAATACTAATATCAATCATTTGTAATTAAAATTAATAAATCTCTATTTTCTTTTACTATTTTATAAGAAAAATGAAACTTTTGTTTTTGCTTTTCTAACTCAGAAATCAATGTTTCTTTTCTGTATCTATAGCTCTCTTCACCTTTGCCAGATTTAGTCATTTTTTTTGCAAAATATCTAAAAATAGCATTTCCGTTAGTTAAATTTTTTATAGGTTCTGAAATAATAATTTTAGATGATATAGTGCACATTTTTTCAAAAATAAAATCTATGTTTTTTTCAAAATGATATAATGATCCTATTATAATACATACATCAAACCTTAAACTTGCTTCTATTTCTAAGACATCTGATTGAAAGGCATTAAAATTTAATTTTTTTGCACGTTTAACAAAATATTCACTTATATCATAACCTGTCCACTCAATATTGTTTTTAAAACAATAATTAGCTATAAATGTATCTCCAAAACATAAATCAACAACAGATTTATCTTCTTTTAAAATCAATGATGTTATATCTTTAAATCTGCGTTTATATTTTCCTAAATAAAGTATATTCATAGTTATTCTATACAGAAATATATTATTATAAATAATACTTGTTTTCAAATGATATGTTTTATAAGAAGATGGACATTAAAAAACAAATATACATTTTTAACTATTTATTAATATTCATTTTTTTAATTTAATTAACAATTATTTCAACGATTACTTTACTTTTGATTTCATCAAACAAAACTAAAAATGAACAAGCAACTTATAGAATGTGTTCCTAACATTAGTGAAGGAAGAGATTTAAATAAAATAAACACCATCGCAAACGTTGTTAAAGAAGTTGAAGGAGTAAAATTACTCGACATTGATACAGGAAAAACAACAAACAGAACCGTAATTACTTTTGTTGGAGAGCCAAAAAATGTGATTGAAGCTGCTTTTAGATTGATAAAAAAAGCGTCTGAATTAATAGACATGAGTAAACATTCTGGAGAGCATCCCAGGTTTGGAGCAACAGACGTTTGTCCACTTGTGCCAATTGCAAATATTTCGATGAAAGAAACTGCTGAATTTGCACATCAATTAGGAAAACGTGTTGGTGATGAATTAGGAATTTCTGGATATTTTTATGAAAATGCAGCAACTTCTGAGGAACGTAAAAATTTAGCGACTGTTCGTGCTGGAGAATACGAAGGATTAAAAGAAAAATTAAATTCTGCTAATTGGAAACCAGATTTTGGTCCATCAGAATTTAGTAAACAAATCATATCTTCTGGTGTTACTGCTATTTCTGCGCGTGATTTTTTAATTGCTTATAATATAAATTTAAACTCCACTTCTACTCGACGCGCAAATGCAATTGCTTTCGATATTAGAGAAAACGGAAGAGCAAAATTGGTCAACGGAAAAAAAGTGTTGGATAAAAATGGAGAAGCTGAAAGAATTCCTGGAAAATTAAAAGCGGTTAAAGGAATTGGTTGGTTTATAGAAGAATACGGAATTGCACAAATTTCGTACAACTTAACAAACATTTCTATCACCTCAATGCACGAAGCTTTTTATGAAACAGATTTAGCCGCAACAAAACGTGGTTTACGTGTTACAGGTTCTGAATTAGTTGGTTTGGTTCCTTTACAAGCAATGTTAGATTGTGCAGATTTTTATCTAAAAAAACAACAACGATCAATAGGAATTAGTGAAAGTGAAAAAATAAAAATTGCTGTAAAATCTCTTGGGTTAGATGATTTAAAACCTTTTAATCCGCAAGAAAGAATCATAGAATATGTAATGAATGCTGATGCTGATAAAAAATTAATTGACTTTACTGTAAAGGATTTTGCTGAAGAAACAGCTTCAGAATCTATGGCACCTGGCGGAGGAAGTATTGCTGCTTATGTTGGAACATTAGGTGTTTCTCTCGGAACAATGGTTGCAAATTTATCTGCTCATAAAACTGGCTGGGATGAGAAATGGGAATATTTTTCTAAATGGGCAGAAAAAGGTCAGAAATATAAAAATGAGTTGTTGTTTTTAGTAGATGAAGACACCAATGCTTTTAATAAGATTATCGACGGATTTAGAATGTCGAAATCTACAGATGAAGAAATTGCTCTAAGAAAACAAACCATTGAAGATGCTACAAAATATGCAACTGAAATTCCGTTTAAAGTAATGCAAACAGCATGCAATTCTATGGAAGTAATGTTAGAAATGGCAAATAACGGATTACAAAATTCGCTTTCTGATGCTGGTGTTGGTGCTTTATGTGCAAGAACGGCAGTAATTGGCGCATATTTTAATGTACGTATCAATGCAAAAGACATTAAAGATCGAGTTTTTGCAGATAAAATTCTTTCTGACGCAAAAAATATTTATGAGAAAGCAATTGCTTTAGAGCAAGAAATGATGGCTATTGTAGATGCTAAAATATAATACATGATAGAAATTTCTATTATTCCTTTTGAAGAAAAATTTGTAAAAAATTTTTATGATTTGAATGTTGAATGGCTTGAGAAATTCTTTTATGTAGAACCTTATGACGAAAAAGTTTTAAGCAATCCAAAAACGTATATCATTGATAAAGGTGGTTTTATCTTTTTTGCAAAATACAAAGATGAAATTGTTGGTACTGTTGCAATTATCAATCAAAATACTTTTTTTGAATTAAGTAAAATGGCTGTTTTACCAAAATATCACGGACAAAAAATTGGTCAACAACTCATAGATTATTGTCTCAATTTTTCTAAAAATAAAGGTTGGAAAAACATCATGTTGTATTCTAATAGAATTCTTGAACCAGCCATTGCTTTATACAAAAAAGTTGGATTTAAAGAAGTGTCGTTAGAAAAAGACGTGTATTACGAAAGAGCAAATATTAAAATGAAATTGGAATTATAAAAAACTCTGAATTGCTAATTCATAACTTTTAATTCCAAATCCTAAGATAACACCTTTTGCATTCGGAGCAATATAACTTACATGTCTAAATTCTTCTCTAGCGTGTACGTTAGAAATATGCACTTCTACAACTGGAGTTTCAATTCCTTTTACAGCATCTCCAATTCCTACAGAAGTATGTGTGTAAGCAGCAGCGTTTAAGATAATTCCATCATAAATAAAACCAACTTCGTGTAGTTTGTTAATTATCTCACCTTCTATATTAGATTGAAAGTAAGACAATTCTACATTTGGAAATTTACTTTGTAAACTTTTAAAAATCTCAGCAAAAGTTTCTGAACCATATATTTCTGGTTCTCTTTTTCCTAGTAAATTAAGATTTGGGCCGTTGATAATGATGATTTTCATACAACAAAAATAACACAATTAATTGTATAAAAAAACGGGAGCTAAAAGCTCCCGTTTCACATTTATTCTTTTTAATAATTATAATCCAAACATTACTCCAAGAGAAACATAAGAAATAGAATTACTAGTTGATTTTTGAGAAATACCAGAATAAGCAAGATTCAATTGCATATTATCTCCTAACTTATATCCAACCATTGGTCTATAATAAAAACCACCATCTGCTCCGCTTGGACTTAAAGCAACTGCATATCCTAAATCTGCACCAACTACAAACATTTCTGATACATTATATCTACCAGCGGCTGCTAAAGGTAAATAAGATGCATTTGTTTTTGTACCACCAAAATCTTTACCAACAAAATAGGTGTATTGTACAGATGGTCCAGCTGTAAAACCTTCGGCAACAGTAAACATATAATTTACCTCTGCACTTAATGCAAAACTAGGTACTTTACTTAAATCTCCTGTTGGCAAACCAAGGTTTACACCTGCGTTAAATTTACCTTCTTGTGCATTAACATTTAGTCCTAACAATGCGATTACAGCAATCAATAATAATTTTTTCATAATATTAGATTTTAAAATTGTTTTCGCATATATATAAAAAAAAGAATATCAAAATTTAAAATCTACATCTATCAAGTATTTAAACTTATCTAGCTGTTTATTTTTTAGGCTTTACTTTAATTTTTATCACATTTATGGTGGCTTCTTTACCTTCATTTAAATCTGCAATAACCTCATATTGCCTCCTAAAATCATATAACTTTAACTTTGTAGTGTTTGTTTTTAGTTTTCCAGAACTTATTGTTTTTATTTTAAATAAATTGTTTTTATCATTTAAGTGTACAATAATGCTTTTTCTCTCTTTAGTAACAGTATAATTTTCTAATATTGGAATATCATTATTTAAAATTGTAATTACATCTCCATCTTCTTTTCCATAATCCCAAATTTCAAGTTTCATTTTGCTTGTGTACATAAAAACTGAAACTATTTCTCCAGATTTAATTTGAGTTTCACTAAATTTTTTTAAATAATTTTCAGGTTTAATTTCTGCTTTTACAAGGCTATCAATCTTTTCTATTTTTTCAATTCTTTTATAAAGTTTTTTTATTTTCTTCTCAACAAATTTTGTGCTTACTAGTTTTACTTGTCCAACAGCACAGGTATCTTTATCATCATAAATACCAATAAATTTACCAGTCAAAGATTTCTTTTTTGAAGTTCCTTTAAACTTACCATTAAAACTAACAAAACAAAACTCATCTGGTAAAGATTTAGATTTGGTATATAAAATATCGCTTTCTTTAAATTGAATATCTTTACTTTTAGGATTATAATATCCTCTAATATAAGATTTTGTTTCATCTTGACCACCTAAGTCTGTGTAAGAATAACCTTGTATAAATCCTTTTTCATTTGAATTAAATTGTATTTTATATGAAATTAACTGGTTTGAATCTAAAATTAAAGCTCCAAGTAATTCATAATCAAAAATTTCTTTTTTTTGTGAATACACATTAAAAAGGAAAAAAAAACTAATACTTAATAAAATGAATTTTTTCATATTTTTATTTTACATTTGTTGCAAATCAACATAAAAATTTTTAAATATTATGAAAAAATCACTAACAATTTACACATTATTAATTGCTTTTTTAGCATTTTCATTTAACGCTAGTGCTTCGTTTCCTGTTAAAAAAAGTAAAAAAACTATTGAAGTTGTAAAAGGAGACAAAATCGAGAAAAAAGAAGTAACAACATTTACTGCATTAGCTAACTCTGGTAAAAGTCAAGTTACAGCATTAATTTTAGCTGTACTTATTGGAACTTTAGGTATTCATAGGTTCTATTTAGGATATACTTGGCAAGGAGTTGTTCAATTATTAACTCTTGGAGGTTTTGGAATTTGGGCTTTAATTGATATCATAAGAATTGCTACTGGAGATTTACAACCTAAAGATGGTAGTTATTCTAAAACATTCTAATATTTTTTTAATAAAATATTTAATAAAACCATCCGAAAAGGATGGTTTTTTATTTTGTAGATTTATATTATGAAATGGCAAAACGCACTTAAAGATTATCAGTTGTTTTTAAAAATAGAAAGAGGTCTTTCTAAAAATACGATTGATAGTTATACTCGTGATATTCAAAAATTGATGTATTTCTTGAAAGAAAATGAAATTACAGTTTCTCCAATTAAAATTGATATTATTATCATTCAGCACTTTATTTATAAAATTGCCAAAAAAGTACAACCAACAACACAATCAAGAGTAATTTCTGGACTTAGAAACTTTTTTGATTATTTAATTTTTGAAGATTACCGCTCTGATAATCCAACTGATTTGATTGAAACTCCAAAAATTGGAAGAAAATTACCCGATACTTTATCAGTAAATGAAATAAATGAGTTGATTAATGCTATTGATTTAAGTCATCCACAAGGAGAACGCAACAGAACTATTTTAGAAACAATTTATAGCTGTGGATTACGAGTAAGTGAAGTTATTTCTCTAAAAATTTCTGATTTATTTTTTGAAGAAGGCTTTATAAAAGTGCTGGGAAAAGGAAATAAAGAACGCTATACTCCAATCAATTACAACACTCAAAAATACATTGCTTTTTACATCAAAGACATTAGAAGTCATGTTTTTCCTCAAAAAGGACATGAAGACACATTGTTTTTAAACAGAAGAGGAAAAGGGTTAACTCGTCAAATGATTTTTATGATTATAAAAAACTTGGCAATTAAAATAAATTTAAATAAAAAAATTGGTCCACACACCTTACGTCATTCTTTTGCAACGCATTTATTAGAGGGCGGCGCAGATTTAAGAGCTATTCAACAAATGCTTGGGCATGAAAGTATTACTACTACAGAAATTTATGTGCATCTAGATAAATCCTTTTTAAAAAATGTGGTAGAAAAATTTCACCCGAGGAAAAACAACCCATCCTAGTCTTCTCCAAATCCCATCTTAATCTTCCCAAAGGAAAGAAACTCATGCCGAAAATGCTATTTTAAAAAAAACCTGCTAATAATTTAGCAGGAAGTTTAATATATATCTTAATTTATTTGAGTGTTCTCCTCCTTTGGAGGAGTTAGAGGAGGATTTACTTCGCTACATTTACAGCTCTCGTTTCTCTAATTACCGTAACTTTAACTTGACCAGGATAGGTCATATCGTTTTGAATTTTTTGTGAAATTCCAAATGACAACTCTGATGCTTTTTCGTCACTTACTTTAGCACTTTCTACCATAACACGTAATTCACGTCCAGCTTGTATTGCATATGCTTTTTGCACGCCATTAAACCCGAATGCAATTTCTTCTAAATCTTTTAAACGTTGGATATACGAATCTAAAACTTGTCTTCTTGCACCTGGTCTTGCTCCAGAAATAGCATCACAAACCTGAACAATTGGAGAAAGCAAATTTTTCATTTCTATTTCATCATGATGCGCACCAATTGCGTTACAAACTTCTGGTTTTTCACCATATTTTTCTGCCCATTGCATTCCTAACAAAGCATGTGGTAATTCGCTTTCTGCATCTGGTACTTTTCCAATATCATGTAATAATCCAGCTCGTTTTGCCATTTTAGCATTTAAGCCCATTTCTGCAGCCATAATTCCACATAAATTTGAAACTTCCCTTGAGTGTTGTAATAAATTTTGACCGTAAGAAGAACGATATTTCATTCGTCCAACAGTTTTAATTAACTCTGGATGTAATCCATTTATTCCTAAATCAATAACGGTACGTTTACCGACTTCTATAATTTCTTGTGTAATTTGATTTTCTGTTTTTTTAACAACCTCTTCAATTCTCGCAGGATGTATTCTTCCGTCAGTAACTAATTTGTGTAAAGACAAACGTGCAATTTCTCTTCTTACCGGATCAAAACAAGATAAAATAATTGCTTCTGGTGTATCATCAACAATAATTTCTACGCCTGTAGCAGCTTCAATTGCTCTAATATTTCTTCCTTCTCTACCAATAATTCTTCCTTTTACATCATCAGATTCTAAATTAAAAACAGAAACACAATTTTCTACCGCTTGCTCTACACCAACTCTCTGAATGGTGTTTAAAACAACTCTTCTAGCATCTTGCTCTGCGGTTAATTTTGCTTCTTCTATTGAATTCTGAATAAAAGCCATGGCATCCGATTTAGCTTCCTCTTTTAAAGTGCTCACTAATTCTTTTTTAGCTTCTTCTGCTGATAAGCCAGAAACTTGTTCTAGCAAATCAACTTGTCTTAAATGCATCTTATTTAAATCGCTTTCTTTCTTTTCTAAAAAATCTAGCTTGTGTAAAAAATCAGCTTCTTTTTGCTCTAAAGACTTATTTAATCTTTTTGTTTTGTCAACTTCTGAAGCTATTTGAGATTCTCTATCTCGAATTCTTTTTTCTACTTCAGATATTTTCTTTTCTCTACCAAATATTACTTTTTCATGCTCAGATTTAAGCTCTATAAACTTCTCTTTTGCTTGTAATATTTTATCTTTCTTTAAAGATTCTGCATCAATCTTGGCTTCTTTTAGTATTGCTGAGGCTTCTTTTCTTGTACTATTTAAAAGTTTTTTTCCTTTTGATTTTTCTATTGCTTTTGCAATAATAAATCCTATAACTGCTCCAACTACACTAAGTGCAAAAGGAAGTATCAATCCATCCATAATTTTCTATTTATATATAAAAAAAGCCTACATCAGTGGTTTTTTTTAAACTCCATTATGGCATTTATAGGATTAACTAATTGATCAAGGATCCGTCTAAAACGGCTTGCTTTTACAATTAAGACTCATCCTTCATAATTGAATAGTGTTGAGTTTAATAAACTTATACTAACGTAGGCAGTGTATTTTAATTCTATTTTAATGAACTTAACCTAAATGAGATGCTAACATTTCATTTAGTTTATTTATTTTTTCTAAAGCTTTATCTGTATTTACATTTTTATCAATAGACGAAATTTCTAATTGTGATGCAAAACGCAGGGCACACATTGCCAAGACATCTTGTTTATCATTAACAGCATAATTTTGTTCGTATAAAGAAATTAAGTGATTAATATTAGCTGCTGCTTTTCTCATACCTTCTTCTTCTTTTGTACTTTTAACACTTAAAGGATACGTTCTACCTGCAATTACAACATTAATTTTTAATTTTTCTGACACTGTTAATGAACTTTTTATTCGCTTAATTGAACAATACATTTATCGATTTCTCGAATTAAAGCATTTATTTTGAGTTTTGTTACTCGTGTACTTTCGTTACTGCCATCAATAGTTTTTGCAATCTTAAGAAGGTTATAATTTTTAGTTTGATCTTCTATGGTTTGCTCATTCAAATCTAATTGAAGTTGTAATTTACCAACATTTTGAAGAAGAATTTCATTTTCTTCTTTTAAAAATTCATAATTAGTTAAAAGTATTTTTAACCGATCTTCTAGTAAATGAATTGCTTCTAGTGTTTTACTCATCAATTTTCCTGAATCGAAACTATTACAACAAAGTTAACATTCTGAAACCTAAAACACAAAAAAATAGACTCTTTTTAAATTTTAATTTTTAATCAACTGTGAATTAGACTCTTAAAACTTTGTGTTTTATCTGCTTTATATTTTTACTACTTTAGCTTAAAATTGAAATCTTGAGGTTTATAATCATTTTAGCACTACTCTTTTCAACTTCCCTTTTTTTCGGGCAAAAAAAATATCCTACTAAAGATTTTAGAAATCCTTTAGACATAAAAACTATTTTGGCTGGAACGTTTGGTGAACTTAGAACAAATCATTTTCATGCTGGTTTAGATATTAAAACACAACAAAAAGAAGGTTTAAAAGTATATGCTGTTGCAGATGGTTATATTTCTAGAATTAAAGTAGCTCTTTGGGGCTACGGAAAAGTAATTTATATAACGCATCCAAACGGATACACAACGGTGTATGCACATTTAAGTAAATTTGGTAACGGAATCGAAGAATATGTAAAATCCATTCAATATAAAAAAGAAAGCTACGAAACTGGTAATATTTTTTTAAAACCAAATCAACTATCTGTTAAAAAAGGACAAATAATTGCATATTCTGGAAGTACTGGCGGATTTGTTTCTCCACATTTACATTACGAAATTAGAGATACCAAAACAGAAAAAATTATCAACCCTTTTTTATTTGGTATAAAAGTAAAAGACACTATTGCTCCAAAACTAAAAGGATTGTTTGTGTATCCATTAACAGATTCTACTCGAATTAATAAATCGATAAAAAAATCGTTATTATCATTTAAATCCATCGGAAATAACATCTACACAACAAATAGAATAAACGCCAAAGGTCCAATAGGTTTTGGCGTTAATGTGTACGATCAATTAAATGGCGCGTATAATAAAAACGGGATTTACAGTTTAGAAATGACCGTAAATGGACATAAAGTATATCATCACGTGCTTGAAACTTTTTCGTTTTCAGAAAGTAAATACATTAATCTCTTAATTGATTATGAAAATTACGCTCGTTTTAAAAACAAATTTCAAAAAACATTTAAAGAGAAATCTAGTAAATTAAAAATTTACAAATCGCTGCTAAATAACGGAATCATAAACATCAAAAACGGATTTAATTATACCGTTGAAATTATTGCATCAGATTTTTCTGGGAATAAAACCAAAGTTAGAATTCCCGTTAAAGGTGTAGAAAGTAATGCCGTTTTTAGACAAGCAAAAGATACAACTAATTATAAAATTACGGCTGCCAAGTTTCATAAATTTGAGCAAAACGGCGTTAGTATTGCGTTTCCAAAAAACACTTTTTATAATGATGTGTATTTAGATTTCAACGTTGAAAATAACATTGCAGAAATTCACAATTCAAGAATTCCTTTAGATAAAAGTTACACCTTAACTTTTGATGTTTCTATGTACACAGAAGATGAAAAAAATCAGATGTATATTGCAAATATCAACAATAAAAAATATCCTTCTTATCAAAATACTAGAAAGAAAGGTAATAAGTTTTATACTACAACTAAAACCTTCGGTAAATACACTTTACTTTCTGACAAACAGAATCCTACAATAAAATTAATTAACTTTAAAAACGGTCAATGGATTACAAATCAGAATAAAATAATTATAAAAATTGATGATAAAACATCAGGGATTAAATCCTATACTGCTACTTTAGATGGCGAATGGATTTTAATGGAATACAACTTAAAAAAGAAGCAAATTGTATATCATTTTAAAGACAAAAAATTAGTTGGCGCCAAACATCAATTAGAAATAGTTGTAGAAGATAATGTTGGAAATACGAATACACTTAATGCTACGTTCTATAAAAAAGAATAAATTAGCGTTTTAAACAAAACACCTAAGTGAAAAAACTTTTCCTTTTTATTTTAATGCTACCGTTTTCGCTTCTTAGCCAAAATACCACAACTTTAAAAGGTATTGTTACCAACAAACAAAATTCACCTATTAAAGATGTTGCTGTTTCATTTTTAAAAAACGGAACTACTACAGACGCAAAAGGTTATTACGAACTAACTATTCCTATCAGAAAAACAATTGAAGTTGTTTTTAGCCATGTTTCATATATAAAGCATACTAAAAAAATAACCTTAAGAAGTAAAAGAATACTTACTTACTCGCCTATTCTTATTTCCTTAAATAAAAAGCTGAATGAAATTGTTATCAAAAACAATAACAATTCAGCAAAAGGAATTAAAACCATTACTATTGCTAAAGTAAAACGCTTACCTGGTGTTAATGCTGGTGTAGAGAATTTATTAATGACGTTGCCTGGCGTAAATAATAACAATGAATTAAGTACACAATACAATGTGAGGGGTGGTAATTTTGATGAAAACCTCGTTTATGTAAACGGAATTGAAGTTTACAGACCATTTTTAGTGCGCTCTGGACAACAAGAAGGCTTGAGTTTTATAAACTCTAATATGGTACAAAATATTCATTTTTCTGCAGGTGGATTTCAAGCAAAATATGGAGATAAACTTTCATCCGTTCTAGATATTACTTACAGAAAACCAACAGAATTTAAAACGCAAATAGAACTAAGTTTGGTTGGTGCAAGCGCAACGATAGAAGGACAAACCAACAATAAAAAAGGAAGCGCAATCATTGGTTTGCGACATAGAAATAATAGTTTATTTGTAAATAGTAAACAAATAGAAACCAACTACAAACCAAGTTTTACAGATGTTCAAGCTTTTGCAAGTTATCAGATAAATAATAAATTAAATGTAGATTTTTTAGGAAACTTCTCATTAAATAACTACAACTATACTCCTATTTCTCGTAGAACTCGTTTTGGCACTTTGGTCAATCCAATTGAATTGATTGTTTTTTATAGCGGACAAGAAAAAGACAAATACATTACAAGTTTCGGCGCTTTTAAAGCGGATTACAAACTCAGTGAAGAAATTACGCTAAACGCCACAGCATCAATGTATAACACACAAGAAGAAGAATATTTTGATATTTTAGCTTCTTACAATTTAGGTGAAGTAGATAGCAATTTAGGCTCTGAAAATTTTGGTGAAGTAGAATTTTCTACCGGAATTGGTTCACAATTAAATCATGCTAGAAACGATTTAGACGCTTTAATTACCAATTTGCAATTGAAAGGAATTTACAAAAAAAACAACAATCAATTGGAAGTCGGAATTAAATATCAAATAGAAAATATTAAAGATCGAATTATAGAGTGGGAAGTTATTGATTCTGTTGGGTTTTCAATTCGCCCACCGCATCATTCAATAAATAATCAGCCTTATGATCCATATCAAGGTTCTTTAAAGCCATATCAAAGTATTAGAGCAACCAATAATGTAACAATTAATCGTGTTTCAGGTTTTGCACAGTACAGCAGAAAAGATTTTTGGAACGAACATCAAATTTGGTATAACGTCGGAATGCGTTTTCAGAATTGGTCTGTAAAAGCTAACGGAAACGCATCAGAAAATCATTCTATTTTTAGTCCGAGAGCGCAATTTGCTATCAAACCAGATTGGGAAAAAGACATGTTGTTCCGAATTTCTGGTGGATTGTATTATCAACCTCCATTTTACAAAGAGTTAAAAGACAATTTGGGCGGAATTCATCCAGAAGTAAAAGCACAAAAATCGATGCATGCAGTAATTGGAAACGATTATAGTTTTACGCTTTGGGAACGACCTTTTAAATTAACTACAGAAATCTATTATAAGTATTTAAGCAATGTAAATCCGTACACGGTAGATAATGTTCGGATTCGTTATCAAGCAAAAAACAACGCAACTGCATATGCAACAGGCATCGATATCAGATTAAACGGAGAATTTGTTCCTGGAAACGAAAGTTGGATTAGTTTAGGATTGCTAAAAACACAAGAAAATATTGACAACAAAGGTTTTATTGCAAGACCAACAGACCAACGTTTTAAATTGGGAATTTTGTTTCAAGATTACGTACCCAATTTACCAGATTTAAAAGCCTATTTAAACTTGGTGTACAATTCTGGTGTTCCTGGAGGCTCTCCAAGTTATGCAGATGTGTATAAATTTCAAAGTAGATTGGGCGCTTATAAACGTGCAGATTTAGGTATTTCTTACATTTTTGTTGATAAAAACAAAAAAGCGACTTCTAGCTGGCTTCGTAATTTTAAAGAATTAACAGCCGGATTAGAATTATTTAATTTGTTTGATATTAACAATTCGATTACCAATACGTGGGTGCGAGATGTGTATTCTAAAACCATGTACGGAATTCCGAATTATATGACTGGCAGAATTTTGAATTTTAAAATTGGAATGCAGTTTTAAAAGCTTCGCTTTTTTTGGTAACTTCGCTAACTCTGAATATAGTTCATTAAAACGGAACCATATTCTTATAAGTTAGCGAAACATCTAAAAACATTACAAAATCTGCGCAGCATGCGCTTTGGTTTTTACTTTGGTAATAATATCTTCAATTTTTCCATTTTCATCAATTACAAAAGTAGTTCTGTGAATTCCGTCGTATTCGCGTCCCATAAATTTCTTTGGTCCCCAAACGCCAAATGCATTAATAACTGTTTTGTCCTCATCAGCTAATAACGGAAAAGGTAATTCGTGTTTGTCAATCCAATTTTGTTGTCTTTTAGCAGAATCTGCACTTGCGCCTAAGACATCATACCCTTTCGCTAAAAACGTTTGGTAATTGTCTCTTAAATCGCACGCTTCGGTAGTACAACCTGGCGTACTCGCTTTTGGATAAAAGAACAAAACTAATTTTTTCCCTTTATAATCAGAAAGTTGAATTGTATTTCCTTTATTGTCTTTTGCGGTAAAGTTTGGTGCTTTATCTCCTATTTTTAGTGTGGTCATTTTTTGTAGTTTAGTAACAAAGATACAAAGTAGCAAAGTAATTTTTAGGATACATTAAAATTCATTTCAGTTTTAACTTTGTAACTTTGAAACTCTTAAACTTTGCAACTCATTTAAATGACCAAACAAGAAAAGGTAGATTTTGTAATTGACACACTTCAAGAAACCTATCCAGAAATTCCAATTCCGTTAGATCATAAAGATCCATATACATTGTTAATTGCTGTGTTACTTTCTGCACAATGTACCGATGTTCGCGTTAATAAAATCACACCAATTTTGTTCGCTAAAGCAGATAATCCGTTTGATATGGTAAAAATGACTGTAGAAGATATCAAGGAAATTATTCGTCCTTGTGGTTTATCGCCCATGAAAAGCAAAGGTATTTACGGCTTGTCAAAAATTTTGATTGAAAAATACAACGGAGAAGTTCCGCAGAGTTTTGAAGGATTGGAAGAATTACCAGCAGTTGGACACAAAACTGCAAGTGTTGTTATGAGTCAAGCTTTTGGTGTTCCTGCTTTTCCTGTTGATACACATATTCATCGTTTGATGTATCGTTGGAATTTATCCAACGGAAAAAACGTTATACAAACAGAAAAAGATGCAAAACGATTATTTCCAAAAGAACTTTGGAACGATTTACATTTACAAATTATTTGGTACGGACGCGAATATTCTCCTGCTCGTGGATGGAATTTAGAAAAAGATATCATTACTAAAACAATAGGAAGAAAATCAGTTTTAGAAGAATATTATCATAAAAACAAGGCATAAAAAAAGCCTCAACTGGCAGTTAAGGCTTTTCCCTCTTAATTCAAATTCAACTCAATAACTTGGTCTGGTCCTGTTTTAATTACTTTTAATGATTTAGAAAAATTAATTAAAAATTGAATTGTTTCTTGTTTTGGTTGCTCCCTAAAATCAGGAGACTTTTTAGAGTAAAGTTGCATCATATAGTGTGTTTTAGTACTTGATTATTAATCACATAACGATACTTTTTTACTTTTAGTATTTAGTTCACCAAAATTATTTTATTTTTTTCTATAAGCTTTCTTAAATTGATTAATGCGTAACGCATTCTTCCTAATGCAGTATTAATACTTACACCTGTGTTTTCTGATATTTCGTTAAAACTCATGTCATTATACATACGCATTATTAATACTTGTTTTTGTTCTTCTGGCAATTCATTTATCAACTCTCTAACATCTTCATGAATTTGCTCTTTGATTATTTTTTTTTCTGCATTTAAAGCACCATCACCTAAAACAGAAAAAATATCAAACTCGTCTGTATTTCTAAATTTTGGCATTCGATTCGATTTTCTAAAATAATCGATAATTAAATTATGAGAAATACGCACAACCCAAGGTAAAAACTTCCCTTCTTCGTTGTAATTTCCTTTTTTTAAGGTTCTAATTACTTTAATAAATGTGTCTTGAAATATATCTTCGGTAATGTCTCTGTTTTTAACTTTACTATAAATAAAACTAAATAAACGTTGCTGATGTCTCTTAATTAAAATTTCAAGAGCATACTCATTACCATTAATGTAATCGCTAACTAATTTGCTATCTGGGGTTAAATTATCACGCATCATAAATTACTTTTAGAAAGCAAGTCTGCTTTCTGGTTCCTATTTTTTATTAAACAGTTAAAGTAATTTTAAACTATACGCACGTGATTTTTAGTGAATTAATGTCAAATATGATAATAATATTTTACAAAAACAAATTAGTTGTTATTTTTTAAATGAAATTAATGTTTTTCTTCTCTTAAAAAATGGTATTTTTAACGCTTACTTTTTTAGAAATGAAGTTAGATTTAAACAGTATAAATCCGAAAGAAAATATCATTATTAAAGGTGCAAGTTTGCACAATTTAAAGAATATTGATGTTGTAATTCCACGTAATAAATTAGTTGTAATTACGGGTTTATCTGGCTCAGGAAAATCTTCTTTAGCTTTTGACACGTTGTATGCTGAAGGGCAACGACGTTATGTAGAAAGTTTGTCTTCCTATGCGCGTCAATTTTTAGGAAAACTACACAAACCAAAAGTAGATTATATTAAAGGAATTGCACCTGCAATTGCAATCGAACAAAAAGTAAATTCTACCAACCCAAGATCTACTGTTGGCACTTCTACAGAAATTTACGATTATATGAAATTGTTGTTTGCTAGAATTGGCAACACCTACTCGCCTGTTTCTAATAAAGAAGTAAAAAAAGATACGGTTGCAGATGTTATTAAACATGTAAAAACCTATAAAACTGGTGCTAAACTATTGTTGTTAGCACCCGTTTTTTTAGATAAAACAAGAGATTTAAAAACGCTTTTAAATATTTTTTCTCAACAAGGATACGCAAGAATTAAAATGGGCGATGTCGTTTTAAGAATTGAAGACTTTCCGTTTGATACTTATAAAGAAGAAACGTTACAATTGGTTGTAGATCGAATTATTTTAAAAGATGATGAAGATTTTTACAACAGATTGGCAGACGCAATTCAGACTGCTTTTTTTGAAGGAAAAGGAACGTGTTTTTTAGAAAATTTAAACACCAATAAAACTGTTGAATTTAGTAATAAATTTGAGTTAGACGGAATTACATTTTTAGAGCCCAACACACATTTGTTCAGTTTTAACAATCCGTACGGCGCTTGTCCAACTTGCGAAGGATACGGAAATGTCATCGGAATTGATGAAGAATTGGTGATTCAAAATACAGGATTATCTATTTATGAAGATGCTATTGTTCCTTTTAAATCTGAATCCTTTAGAAAATACAAAGACGATTTAGTGCATAACGCTATCGATTTTGACATTCCAATTCACAAACCTTGGTTTGAGCTGACCGAAAAACAAAAAGAATTGGTTTGGACTGGAAATAAGAAATTTGATGGAATCAATCATTTCTTTCAAAAATTAGAAGAAAAAAGTTATAAAATTCAGAATAGAGTGATGCTTTCTCGATATCGAGGAAAAACAAAATGCACAGAATGTCACGGAAAACGCTTGCGAAAAGAAACCAATTATGTAAAAATTGATAGCAAAACAATTTCTGATTTGGTTACCTTACCAATAGATGAATTAGCAGCGTTTTTTAATAGTATCAATCTAAATGAACAAGAATTTAAAATTGGAAAACGCTTGTTGACAGAAATCAATAACAGATTGCAGTTTTTATTAAATGTAGGTTTGAGTTACTTAACGTTGAACAGAACCTCGAACACGCTTTCTGGTGGAGAAAGTCAACGCATCAATTTAGCAACCTCTTTAGGAAGTTCTTTAGTCGGTTCGATGTATATTTTAGATGAGCCAAGTATTGGTTTGCATCCAAAAGATACCGAACGTTTGATTGGCGTTTTGCAAGATCTACGAGATTTAGGAAATACGGTTATTGTAGTTGAACATGATGAAGACATCATGAAAATTGCCGATTATATTATTGATATTGGTCCAGAAGCAGGAACGTTTGGAGGAAATGTTGTTGCTGAGGGAAATTTTAAAGACATTTTAAAATCCGATTCTTTAACTGCACAATATTTAAATGAAAAATTAAAAATTGAAGTTCCTAAAACACGAAGAAAATTTACAAATTTTATTGAAGTTATCGGCGCAAGAGAACACAATTTAAAGAATATTGATGTTACTTTTCCGTTGAATAACTTGACGGTAATTACGGGAGTTTCTGGAAGTGGAAAAAGTACGCTGGTAAAAAGCATTTTATATCCTGCAATGCAAAAAAAACTCTTTGGTTACGGAGATAAATTAGGTCAATTTACAGAAATCAAAGGTTCGTTTAACAATTTAAAACATATCGAATTTATAGATCAAAATCCTATTGGACGCTCTTCTCGCTCAAATCCAGTAACCTATATAAAAGCCTATGATGATATCCGTAATTTATTTTCGAATCAGAAATTGGCGAAAATCAGAAATTACAAACCCAAACATTTTTCTTTTAATGTTGAAGGTGGGCGATGTGAAGTTTGCAAAGGCGATGGAGAAGTTACGATTGAAATGCAATTTATGGCGGATGTGCATTTAGAATGTGATGCGTGCAACGGAAAACGTTTCAAAAAAGAAGTGCTAGAAATTACTTTTGATGGAAAATCAATAGATGATGTTTTAACGTCAACAATTGATGATGCTGTTGCTTTTTTTACAGAAAATGAACAAACAAAAATTGTGCAAAAATTAAAACCTTTGCAAGATGTTGGTTTAGGTTATGTACAATTAGGACAATCTTCTTCTACACTTTCTGGCGGAGAAGCACAACGAATTAAATTAGCATCATTTTTAGTAAAAGGAAACACAAAAGACAAAGCTTTATTTATTTTTGATGAACCAACAACAGGTTTGCATTTTCATGACATCAAAAAATTATTGGCGTCGTTTAATGCACTGATAGAAAAAGGACATTCTATTATTGTAATTGAACACAATATCGAATTGATAAAATGTGCCGATTACATTATTGATTTAGGTTTAGAAGGCGGAAAAAATGGTGGAAATCTATTATTTCAAGGAACGCCAGAAGAATTAATTTTGGATAAAAAATCGTACACTTCTAAATACTTAAAAGAGAAATTAGTATTTTAGTTGTCTCCTCGAGCGCGGTCGAGAGGTTGATATAGTTTTTAGAAATGATAACAAACTTAACAAACAAACAAAAAGTAAACGCAGTTCGAATTATTGCAATTTTATCAACATTAGCGATGATGTTGTACGCGCCAGAACTTTGGATTACAGAAAAAGACTTTCCTGTAATTCCTTTATTTGATTGGATTCCGATTCCGACTTCTCCGTTTGATACTATTTTAGCTGGATTGTTTTTTGTAAGTCAAGTTGTGTATATTTTTAAACCAAAACGTTTATTAGGCTGGTTTGTATTGTTGTTATATATCTACTTAGGTTTTGTTGATCAAAACAGATTACAACCTTATTTTTATCAAAGTTTCTTAACAATTCTGGCTATTGTAATTTATCCTAAAAATACAGAAGCAAAAAAAATATTATTTACGATTATTCTAATATTTATTGCGACATATCTTTGGAGCGGAATTCATAAATTAAACGGAATTTTTTACGAACAATGGATGCACGCTTTGGTAAAGCATTTTAGTTTTATTCCAGAAAAATTATTGCTTGCATTTACGTATGCAGTTCCTTGGTTAGAAGCTCTTTTAGGAATCTTCATTTTATCAAACAAAACAAGAAAATTAGGTATTTACGGAATTGTAATTATGCATTCAATTATAATTGTAATGCTGTTGTATTTAGGGTATGGTTTTAATGTAATTCCTTGGAATTTACAAAATATTTTAAGTGTTTTGATTATCTTTTGGACGCTGAAAACAACATCGTTTTTTGAAGTTTTTAGAGATTCTATTTCCTATCAAAAAGGATTGATTTTCATCTTTACATTTATCTTGCCTTTTAGCAATTTATTTGGCGGATGGGATCATTTGTTATCCTTTAGTTTTTTTACTTCTAAATTAGATTATTATTATGTTCAAATAGATGATTCTCTAAAAGACAAACTACCCGAAAACATACAGAAATATTATAGAACTAATGAACACATGACAGTTCTTTATTTAAATGAATGGGCTGGTGATGTAAACAAAGTATTATTGTATCCGCAACCAAGAGTGGCAAAAAAAGTAGAACAATATATGTTGTCTTTTGCGGATGATACTACAATTAAAAATCCTACAAAATTGGTGGTTTATAATAAATAATTACTTCTTTTCTTACGAATTCTATTTACTTCTTAACGAATTCTAAAACACACCCAATTTAACCATTTTCTGATACTAGATTTGATTAACCATAATTATTAACCTAAAACCTACGCATCATGAAAAAACCCGTAAACACAAAAGCAATCGCAATTATTTTGCTAGCTTTAAGTATTTCTTTTACAAGTTGTAACAGAAAAAAGAAAACAACAGCAACAATTATCACTCCAACAATTCTTGCAGAAAAAACGAATGAAATTCCAATTTACAGAGAAGCTATCGTTTTTATTACCGGAGTAGATTCTGAACATTCTAATTATTATGCAAGTGCAAAAAAGTATTTCGAAGAAAAACAATTTGAAGTAGTCACAGAAGCCTTTTCGTTACAAGAAATCATTTCTTGGTTAAATAACAATTATGATGACAGATTGTATTCTGATATTCATATTGTAAGCGAAAATAATCCTTGGAAAGGAATGCATTTAGAAACAGCAATAAACGGGGAAATTGTTAATGAAAAAACACTTAAAAACGCTGTACTGAATGATGAAATTCCAAAGCTAGATAAAGGTATTGCAGAAGACACCAATGTGGTTTTTCATTCACCAGTTTTAGCAAGTAACACAACTTTAATTGAAGAATTAAAAACTGTTTTCAGCACCAATAAACAACCTAAAATTATTGCAACTCCTTATTATACTGTTTTTGGTGGTGAATTTTCTACTTACTATTTAGCAAAACCTTTTTACGGGTTTTACCCAACAGCACATTCTCCAGGGAAAGTAGATTTGTCAAAAGAATTTGCTAAAAAATATTCAAATGAAAATGTTGATTGGTTAGAAACATTATACAATGAAAGTGAACGCTATGTTGGTGAAGCATTTACAACTCAATTTAATCTTCCAATAAAAATGGACATCGATTTTACAGATTCTGATAATGCAATTCCAACGTTAAAATCTCAAGATGCAATTATGGATTTTATTGAAGCTGATGAAAATTTGTTAAATGAATTTAAGAGTTACAACATTCCGATTGAAAAATTTAGATGGAAAATTGCTGTAAAAGACAATAAATTAACGATCAAAGGGATTACTACTGTATTGTGTATTTTAAAACCAATAATTAATCTGTATGGAGATTTGCAACACGTAGAACCAGAAATTGATAATTTGCGTTTATTTATAGTGGAATAATACTTGTTAAGTTATAACAAAAAGCAGTTGCTTTCTTTGAGCAGCTGCTTTTTTACATTAAGTTTGTTTTTATGAAGTTTAAAAAAATGTTTTTTTTGTTTTTTGTTGGATGTGGATCCTTGTTTTCGCAAGCGCAACAAAATCAATTACAACATTTTAATGTTGCAAACGGATTGCCACAATCTGATGTTGTTGATGTAGTTCAAGATAAAATTGGATATATTTGGTTTGCTACTCAAGGTGGTGGAATTGCGCGTTTTGACGGAAGTGATTTCGATGTTTTTAGTCAAAAAAACGGATTGCTTTCAAATTTTGCAAACTCGTTTTTTTTAAAAAATGACAGTTTATTTATTGGTACAAATAATGGTTTATCTATTAAAGTTAAAAATAGATTTAAAAATTATAAAACGCCAAAAGTTAACAAAATCATTTACTTAGATAAACAGATTTATTTAGCAACAAATCAAGGCGTTTATCAATTTAAAAAGGAGTATGTAACTCCCATAAAAATCAATTTAAAAATTGATCTTTCTACTGTGCTAGACATTCAATATAAAAATTCTTTTTATTGGATACAAACATCAAACAAAATTTGGAAATTAACAACATTAAATTCAAAATCGATTATTAAGAAGAGTTCTTTAAAAGAATTTGATGTTGTTTTTAATTCTCAAAAATCGATCATCAAAAATTTAAAGATTGATGATTCTATAAAATCAATTATACATAAAATCTTTATTGATAGACAGAAAAACACTTGGATATTAACACAAGAAAATGGAGTTTACAAATCGGTTTCTAGTAATTTTAAACATTTTAATGCAATAGAAAATCATGCTATAAATGAAATTACTGCAATTCATCAAAAAAATAAAAATATTTGGTTTACTGATACAAATAGAAACTTATTTGCAATTGATAGTTTAGGAATTCGGTTTATCAGAAAGAATAATTTTAAAACGACCTCAATTACAACTGATGCTAATAATAACCTTTGGTTTGGCTCACAAAAAAAAGGAATTTATATTTTTAGAAAATCCAATGATTCTTTAAGCTCATCAGGTTTCAATATCGAAAGATTACATTCAGGAAACGGTTTACAAACCAATAATATTCAAAATATTATCATTCAAAATGATACTGTTTGGTTGGTAACAAAAAAAAATGGAATTCTAAAACTAGCTTATAATTTTAAAGGAAATTTTGTGGAAAAAATCTCTACATTTAATCAAAATAACGGATTAAAAGATCAATTGATAACTACTTCTCTACTCTATAACAACAAGATTTGGTACGGAACTTTATACGGTGATTTAGGTATTATTAACAACAACAAAATAACTCATTATTCTAACTTTTTAAATTTAAATACTGCAATTAACAGTTTGGTTTTTTCTACTAATGATTTGTATATCGGAACTTTAGGAAATGGAATTTGGAAAACTTCAATTTCTAAGTTGAGTTCTCCAAAACCAATAAATGAGGAGTTTCTAAGTTCTAAAAATAGTTATCAATTACTTTTTAATGCAAAAAATCAGTTGTGGATGGGTTCAGAAAAAGGTGTTGATAAAATTGAATTTCAAAATAATATAATTTCAAAATCGACACTTTACAATGCAAATGATGGTTTTATTGGAATTGAAACGACAAAAAACACTTCTTTAGAAGACAACGATGGAAATATTTGGTTTGGTACAAAAAACGGAATTACGAAATTTACACCAAGCGAAAATCAAAAAACGCTTTTAAAACCAACTGTTTATTTTGAGGAAATTCAAGTTTCAAATCAATCAATTGATAGTATTCAAAAACAATTTAAAAATACTGTTTTGCAACTTTCTCCTGCACAAAACAACATTTCTTTTCGCTTTAAAACTGTAGATATAAATCAACCAAAAAGAATTGAATATCAATATGTTTTAAATGAAACTCAAAGTTCTTGGAGTTCAAATAATACTGTCAATTTCGCAAACTTAACTTCAAGAAATTATACATTTTCTGTAATATCTAGAAATGCCTCTAAAATCGAAAGTGAACCTGTAATTTTTAACTTTTTTATTGATAAACCTTTATATCAAAAAACATGGTTTATTCTAAGTATTGTTAGCTTTTTAGCAGTTGTATTTTTCTTATTTATTTACTTTTATTTTAAAAGAAAACAACAAGAAAATCAACAAAAAATTAAAAAATTAACTTTAGAAAATCATTTAATTACGTTAGAACAAAAAGCGTTACAATTACAAATGAATCCGCATTTTATTTTTAATGTCTTAAACGGGATTAAAGCATTTGGAAACAACGGAAACACCAACGAATTAAACAGTACAATCAGTCAATTTGCAAGCTTGTTGCGTTCGCTTTTACACAATTCTAGAAAAGAAGAAATCAATCTTTCAGAAGAAATTGAAACATTAAAAAATTATCTAGATTTAGAACAAAAAATGAATGCTAATTTTGAATATACAATTACAACAGAAACACAAAATATAGCAAAAGAAGAAATTTTGATTCCGCCAATGTTGGTGCAACCTTTTGTAGAAAATAGTATCAAACATGGTTTTAAAAATTCAGAAGGAAAATTATCGATACTTTTTAAAACGAACAACAACCATTTAATGTGTACTATTATTGATAACGGAATCGGAATTGAGCAATCAAAAAAATTAAAGTTAACTTCTAATCATACATCTGTTGCTTTAAAAGTTACTAAAGAGCGAATAGAAAATTTATCGGAAACGAGTTGGCTTAAAATCAAAGAAACTTTTGAAAAAAATCAGATAACTGGAACAAAAGTTGAATTTCAAATTCCGTTAAAAACAGATTATTAATATGCAACAACAAACAGCCATTTTAGTAGATGACATGCCACAAGCATTGGAAATGTTAATACAAGATATTTCTAACAATCATCCAATGATAAAAATTATTGGTACTGCAAATAGTGTAGTTTCTGCTGCTAAAATCTTACAAAAAAAACAACCAGATATCTTGTTTCTAGACATTATGTTAGGAGACGGAACAGGATTCGATTTGTTAGAAATCATTCCGAATTTAAAATCTAAAATTATCTTTGTAACCGCAAGTGACGAGTATGCAATTAGAGCCTTTAAATTTGCCGCAATCGATTATATTTTAAAGCCTTATTCTGATGAAGAATTGAAAAATGCAATTGACAAAGCAATCCTTCAAATTCAACCAAGAAACGAGCAGCTATCAGTCTTACAAGAATCAATAGCAACACCAAATCAATTGCCAAAGAAAATATCATTACATACGTTAGATAAAATTGTAGTGGTTTCTTTGGATGAAATTATTAGGTGTAAATCCGACAATAATTACACTACGTTCTATTTTGAAAATGGAACAAAACTTATGGTTACCAAAACCTTAAAATTTTATGCAGATTTATTAAAAGACAACTCATTTTTACGAGTGCATCAAAGTCATTTGGTAAATACCAAATACATTAAAGAATTTATAAAATCAGACGGAGGTTATCTGGTCTTAAAAGATAAAAGTACTGTTTCGGTTTCTGTTCGTAAACGTGGAGAAGTTTTAGAAGCACTTGCCAATCTTTAATTTTAGTGTTATTCCTGCGAAGGCAGGAATCTTTCAAAATCTAAGTTTATGGATTCTCTTTTTCATGAGAATGACATTCTTTTTTAAAAAGGAAGTTTTTTCACATCTACATTTCCTCCAGAAATAATAATACCAATTTTTTTGTTTTTAAACAACTTTGGTTCTTTAAAAACCGCTGCAACAGCAACTGCGCTAGATGGTTCTATGGTTATTTTCATACGTTCCCAAATAAAACGCATTGCAGCAATAATTTCATCTTCAGTAACTCTAATTATTTGTTCTACATGTTTTAATAGTATTGGGAAATTATGATTTCCAAGTTGCGTTTTTAATCCATCTGCAACAGTATTTGTTGTTTTATTGGTTTCTATTTTTCTACTTTTTAAAGAACGGTATGCATCATCAACTTCAAAAGGTTCAGCTCCGATTACTTTTGTAGATGGAGAAAAAGCATTTGCAAACAAACAAGTTCCTGCAATTAAACCACCACCACCAATTGGAGCAATGATATAATCAAAATCCGATTCTTCTTGAAGCAATTCATAACAAGCTGTTCCTTGCCCCTCAATCACATCAATATTATTTGAAGGATGAATAAAAGTTGCTCCTGTTTCTTTTTGAAGCTTTTCTGAAGCTAATTCTCTTGCCACCAAAGTTGGTTCGCTAATCGTTACGATTCCGTCATAATCTAACACTGCTTTTCTTTTAATTTCTGGAGCAGAAGAAGGCATCACAATGTATGCTTTTACACCTAAGTTTTTAGCCGCTAATGATAATGCTTGTGCAAAATTCCCAGAAGAATGTGTTACAACACCTATACTTCTTTGCATTTCTGATAAATTTAAAATGGCATTACTAGCTCCTCTAATTTTATAGGAACCTGTTTTTTGAAAGTTTTCGCATTTTAAAAACACGTTTGATTCTGTAATCTGATTCAATAATTTTGAATGCAATACCGGAGTTTTATGAACCAATGGTTGTACTTTTTGATATACTTTCAATAAATGTTGCATAGAAATAAGTATTTACCCAAATGTAAAAAATAAGTGGAATAAAATGTTAAGAATAATTTTAAAAATTAAGCACAAAAAAATCCTTCTCAAATGAGAAGGATTTTATTTTGGGTGGAAGACGGGATTCGAACCCGCGACCCTCGGTACCACAAACCGATACTCTAACCAACTGAGCTACAACCACCATATAATTGCGGATGCAAATATAATTCATTTTTTAATTTACAACAAAAGAAAACCTAAATTAATTTATCTAAACTTTCTACAGCAACGTAACGTTCTGTGGTAAAACCTTCTGCAGATTCTACTCCAATTAATCTTCCTAAATCATTTGCTCTATACTTTATACTATCGATAAAATTTTTACTTGTAATTGGTGTTTCTGGTTCATTACTTTTTGGATTAAAAAACTGTGAACTATATGCTTTTACTGCATTAATTTTTTTGTCAACAAAACCTGTAACATCTATAACAAAATCTGGTTTAATATTTTTCCATTGGATGTAATGATACACTTTTTTTGGTCTCCATTTTTCTTGAGAGTTATCATTTAACCTTGTTTCAATCTTCAATAATCCACTTAAAAAACATGCGTCAGAAACCAATTCACTTCCCTTCGGATGATCTATATGCCGATCATCAACTGCATTGCATAACACAATTTCTGGTTGGTATTTACGAATCATTTTTATAATTTCTAATTGATGTTTTTTATCATTGATAAAAAATCCATCAGCAAAACCAAGGTTCTCTCTTACAGAAACACCTAAAACATTTGCTGCGTTTGCTGCTTCTTTATCTCGTAAATCTGCCGAACCACGTGTTCCTAATTCACCACGAGTTAAATCTACAATTCCGATTTTTTTTCCTAAAGAAATTTCTTTGGCAATGGTTGCTCCACAACCTAATTCTACATCGTCTGGATGTGCTCCAAAAGCTAATATATCTAGTTTCATTTTTTTACATTTATTGTCTGGTCGAGCGGAGTCGAGACCTTATATTACCTCTCGACTCCGCTCGAGGAGACATCCTATTTACAGTTTACTAAAGCCTGTTCAATATCTGCAATTAAATCTTTGGTTTCTTCAATTCCAACAGAAAAACGAATCAATCCGTCTTTTATTCCTTGATTTTCTCTTTCTTCTGCTCCTAATAATGCGTGAGAAGCAACCGCAGGGTTTAACATGGTACTTTCTACGCCAGCCAAACTCATAGACGGTTTTATCAATTGTAACTTACGTTGAAATTCCATCACATCTATTTCTTCTTTTAACTCAAAAGATAACATTCCGCCAAATCCTTTCATTTGTTTTTTTGCCAACTCATGATTTGGATGCGATTTTAAACCAGGGTAATATACTTTAGCAACTGACACATTTTTATCTAAATATGTTGCCATTTTTAACGCATTTTTACTTTGACGTTTAACACGCAAATTCATCGTTTTTAAGCTACGTTCTAACATCCAAACGGTAAAATCACTTAAACTACCACCTAAGTTAATTGCAGTTTTCCAAATAGTTTCTATATGTTTTTTTGACGCCGCAACTGCACCTGCCAAAATATCTGAATGTCCGCCCATATATTTTGTAGCAGAATGAATCATAATATCAATTCCGAAATCTGTAGGAGTTTGATTTATTGGTGATGCAAACGTATTATCAATCATTGTTACAATTCCATTAGTTTTTGCAAGATCTGCAACAGCTTTCATATCTGTAATAGTTAACAACGGATTTGATGGCGTTTCTATATATAAAACCTTTGTGTTTGGTTTGATTTCTTTTTGAAAAGATTCGATTGATAAATTTTTTGTAAACGAATATTCTATTCCGAATTTTTTAAATTCTTCTAGCACAAAATTATACGTTCCTCCATACAAAGTTTGTTGCAATATAATATGATCTCCATGTTTTAAAAATGCTAGAATAGTTGTACTTACTGCCGCCATTCCAGAACCAAAAATCAATGCATCCTCTGTTTTTTCTAAAGCAGCAATTTTCTTTACCAAAGCTTCTTGGTTTGGCGTATTTAAATAACGTGGATATCGCATAACATCTACATCGTCAAATGCATACGAAGTTGACATGTAAATTGGCGAAATTGCACCTTTAAATTGCTCGTCTTTTACTTCACCAACGTGTGCACAAATGGTATTAATTCCCAAGTTGTTATTTTTCTTCATTTCATAAAAATTAGTTCAGCTAAATTAAGAAAACAATTATACTTCTTTGGTTTTCTATTCAAGTTTTATAAATCTTTAAAAATAATATTTAGAATATAGATAAATTATATACCTTAGCTTCAATGATTTCAGTAGTAATTCTTGGTAATGGAAATGTGGCTACACATTTATATACTGCTTTCTCTAAAGCAACAAATATAACTGTGATACAAATTAATTCTAGAAAACTATCAACTATTCCTAGTTCTGATGTTACTATTATTGCTGTTTCTGATGATGCAATTCTGCAAGTTTCTCAAAAAATTAATAATAGAAAAGGGTTAATAGTACACACTTCTGGTGCTGTTACTATCAATGCAATTGCAGGAAAAAGAAAAGGCGTATTTTATCCGTTGCAATCGTTTACAAAAAACGCAATCATCAGTTTTAATGAGATTCCGTTTTGTCTTGAAACCTCAGATAAAGATGATTTTAATTTGTTGGAAAATGTCGCAAAATCTATTGGAAAGAAAACCTATCAAATTGATTCAGAGCAACGAAAAAAATTACATATCGCTGCTGTTTTTGTAAATAATTTCAGCAATCATTTATATAAAATTGCTAATGATATTTGTGATAAAAACGACATTCCTTTTGAAATTTTATATCCATTAATTAAAGAAACTGCAAAGAAAGTACAATCAATTTCTCCAAAAAATGCACAAACTGGACCTGCAAAAAGAAACGATGTACAAACGATTAAAAATCATTTAGAGAGTTTAAATTTGCAACAGCAAAAAATATATGAATTGCTTACAAAATCAATTCAAAACTCAATTGAATAAATTAAAATAAAATGTCTCCTCGAGCGGAGTCGAGAGGTTATATGAGTTCTCGACTCCGCTCGAACAGACAAATTAAATTAGAATATGGAAAAAAGTTATAAAGAATATTTACCGCAAATAAACACTTTAATTTTTGATGTTGATGGCGTTTTAACCAACGGAATCGTTACTGTTTTTCCGAACGGAGAATTGGTAAGACACATGAATATTAAAGATGGTTATGCGTTAAAAACTGCTGTTGATGCTGGATTAAATGTGTGTATTATTTCTGGTGGAAATAACGAAGGCGTAAGAACTCGTTTAAAAGGTTTGGGCATTAAAGATATTTATTTAGGTGCGCATGATAAAATAAAACAATACAATGAATTGGTTGAAAAATACAATTTACAACCAGAAAATGTATTGTATATGGGAGATGATATTCCAGATTACCCAGTAATGGAATTAGTTGGAATGCCTTGTTGCCCTAATGATGCAGCTCCAGAAATTCAGAAAATTTCTAACTATATTTCTAATAAAAAAGGAGGCGAAGGTTGTGTGCGTGATATTATAGAACAAATCTTACGTGTACAAGGAAAATGGAGTGGGAATTTTAATGCGAAATACGATTAATTATTATTTATTTATGAAAAAATTTACTCTTCTCGTTTTAATACTATTATCAACAACTATTAATGCTCAGTCTATTTTAGGAAAATGGAAATCTATTGATGAAGAGACTAATAAAGACGAGTCTGTTATTGAAATTTACCAAGAGAACGGAAAGTTTTACGGAAAGATTATTCAATTATTAGATCCTAAAAAAAAGGGTATTGTTTGCGAAAATTGCAAAGGAAAAAACAAAAATAAACCTATAGAAGGATTGGTTATTATAAACGGTTTAAAAAAAGACAAGAATGAGTGGTCTGGAGGAAAAGTGTTAGATCCTAAAAACGGAAAAGAATACAAATGTTTCATTACACTCAAAGACAACAACACTATGAAACTACGTGGTTATATTGGTTTTTCTGTTTTTGGAAGAACAGCGTATTGGTATCGTGTAAACGATTAACTTTTCTCCCCTAACATCGGCACAAAAGCAAAGTCTCCTAATTCGTGTTTTTCAAATTCTTTGGATGATTTACGAATAAATAAGGTCATTATTTGTGTAGTTTCTCCAATAGGAATTAATAACTTTCCTCCTACTTTTAACTGACTTAATAAAGGCTTCGGAACAAAAGGAGCTCCTGCTGTGACAATAATTTTATCAAAAGGAGCAATTTCTGGTAAACCTTTATAACCATCTCCAAAAATTAATTTTTTTGCTCTGTATCCTAACTTTGGTAAAAATAAAGAGGTTTTTTTAAACAATTCGAGTTGGCGTTCAATAGAATGCACTTCTGCTCCCATTTCTAATAAAACAGCGGTTTGATACCCAGAACCTGTACCTATTTCTAATACTTTATCACCAGGTTTTATTTCTAATGTTTGTGATTGAAACGCAACCGTATAAGGTTGAGAAATAGTTTGCTCTGCAGCAATAGGAAATGCTTTATCTTGATAAGCATGTGCTTCAAAACTAGAATCTATAAACAAATGTCGTGGAATTTTACAGACTGCATCTAACACATTTTTGTCGGCAATTCCTTTCGCTTTTAATACATTAGCTAGCTGTTTTCTAAGTCCTTGATGTTTATGAGTATCTTTCAATTCTAAGTAAAGTTTGGAGTTCTAAAAGTAGTAATAAATCTAAAAAAATAGCTATAAAAGTGTATCTTTGTTAGCGATTAATTTTTGGCATTTTTCTTTGCTGAAAATCAACATTTAACACAAAAATATATGTATATGCTAAAAGTAGGTGTTCTTGGCGCTGGTCATTTAGGAAAAATTCATCTTCGTTTATTACAACAATCAAATAAATACGAATTGGTAGGTTTTTACGATTCATTTACAGAAAACGCACAAAAAGTTGCCGAAGAATTTGGGTATGTTTTGTTTGATTCTGTAGAAAGTTTAATTGACGAAGTTGATGTAATAGACATTGTAACTCCAACACTATCGCATTTCGAATGTGCAAAATTAGCCATAGAAAAAGGCTGTCATATTTTTATTGAAAAACCAATTACAAAAACAGTTTTAGAAGCAGAAGCTATTAGAACTTTGGCAAGTCAGAAACACATTCGTGGACAAGTTGGTCACGTAGAACGTTTTAATCCTGCGTTTACTGCGGTAAAAGACATGATTGATGCGCCGATGTTTATAGAAACGCATCGATTGGCAGAATTCAATCCAAGAGGAACTGATGTTCCGGTGGTATTGGATTTAATGATTCATGATATCGATATTATTTTAAGTGTCGTTAAATCGCCTGTAAAAAATGTACACGCAAGTGGTGTTTCGGTAATTAGTGAAACGCCAGATATTGCCAATGCAAGAATCGAATTTGAAAACGGTTGTGTTGCCAATTTAACTGCGAGTAGAATTTCAATGAAAAACATGCGTAAATCTAGATTTTTTCAAAAAGACGCCTATATTTCTGTAGATTTTTTAGAGAAAACAGCAGAAGTTGTTAAGATGAAAGATGTTCCAGAACATCAAGATGAGTTTGCCATGATTTTACAAAATGCTGAAGGCGTTAAAAAACAAATCTATTTTGACAATCCAGAAGTTACAGAAAATAACGCCATTTTAGACGAGTTAGAATCGTTTGCTGATGCGATTAATAATGATACAACTCCGGTTGTTTCTTTATCGCAAGGAACAGAAGCTTTAAGAATTGCTCAACGAATCATTGATTGTTTTTAAAAGTTAGTTGCAAAGTCTGAAAGTAACAAAGTTGCAAAGTTAAAGACAATGCTTTTAGTTTTTAAAATAATAAAATATACAAGTGCGTTAGGGATTGTAGTGGAAATCCTTTTTTTGAAACATCTCGTCATTACGAGGAAGAATGACGAAGTAATCTCTTAATTAATAATGAGATTGCCACAGAAAGTAAAAACTTTCTTCGCAATGATAAAAGAAAAAAGATTGAAACGTAAAGCCCGTTAAAACGCCCAAAAAAAATTAAATATTAAATTTAAAGATACATGAAAAACATCGCTGTAATTGGTTCAGGAACAATGGGAAACGGAATTGCGCACACTTTTGCTCAATTTGGTTTTCAAGTTCAACTAATAGATATTTCTGAAACCGCATTGGCAAAAGGGATTGCAACTATCACTAAGAATTTAGACAGAATGGTTGCCAAAGAAAAAATTTCTGAAGCTGATAAAAACAACACCTTAAACAATATCACCACCTACACTTCTATCAAATCTGGTGTGCAGTATGCAAGTTTGGTTGTGGAAGCTGCAACAGAAAATGTAGATTTAAAACTCAATATTTTTAGAGAATTGGATGAAGTTTGTCCAGAAGACACCATTCTAGCAACAAATACTTCTTCAATTTCAATTACTCAAATTGCTGCAGTAACAAAAAGACCAACGCAAGTAATCGGAATACATTTTATGAATCCTGTGCCAATTATGAAATTGGTGGAAATTATTAGAGGTTATAATACTTCTGATGAAGTGATGAAATTTACGGTTGATTTGACAAAAAAAATCAATAAAATTCCGGTTGAAGTAAATGACTATCCTGGTTTTGTTGCCAACAGAATTTTAATGCCAATGATTAATGAATCTATTGAAACTTTTTACAACGGTGTTGCTGGTATTAAAGAAATTGATACGGTGATGATGTTAGGAATGGCACATCCGATGGGACCATTACAATTAGCAGATTTTATTGGATTGGATGTGTGTTTATCAATCTTAAATGTATTGTATGACGGATTTAAAAATCCAAAATACGCTCCTTGTCCATTATTAGTAAATATGGTTAGAGCAGGAAAACTAGGCGTTAAATCTGGCGAAGGTTTTTACGATTATTCTGAAAACAGAAAAGCAGAAAAAATAGCGAAGCAGTTTGCTTAATGATGAAACAAAAACTTTTAATTACCTTGGTTTTTGTTTGTTTGGTTGCTATATCTTACGGACAAAAATCGACAAAAAATTTCTTTACTCCTACTAAATTAGGAATACAATTTTCTCAAGGAAACGAAAACAATTTTTTGTTTGATGATGCAGATTATTTCTACAGAACAAATACAGTAAAAGGACAACTTTATTTTCCAATAACAACATTAAAAACAATTGAGGTTTCTTTGATTGTTCAGCCACAACTACAGTTTGTACAACATCAATTATATAATGAACAATTTATAAGACCCAATGAGTCTAATTATATAGAAAAGAGACAACGATTTACACAGTTAAAAAACCTTTCAATTACCGCTTTGGAGTTTAGTATAGAATCAAAAAAAGAGTTGTTTAAAAGTGTTAGTTTATTTTTACAAGTTGGATTAGGTTTTAGTTATATTGATACGGAAACAGAACGTTTGGCAAAAGGATTCACTTTTATAGAGAATGGAAATTTAGGATTGGATTTAAAATTAACTCAAAAAACATCTATTCAATTTTTTGGCGGATTGGGACATATTTCTAATTTTAATTTTCAACTACCAAATAGTGGTTATAACATTTTTAGTACTGGTTTTGGTTTTCAATATGCAATCAAATAGAAAGAGGAAATTTCTTTTGAAATCTCCTCTTTTAGTTTATTACTAATTTAAAAATTAGTTGTTTCTGTTACTATCTTTTTCCTCATCTTTTTTAGAAGCTTTGTTCCAAACTTTAATTTGATCTTCTTTCGTAACACCAAAAAGCACTTCAACATTTACGCCATCAGAAGTTCCTAATTTTACAGTTCTCTTTTCAAATTTTTCTCCAACTTTTACCTCTACATAAGGTTCTTCTGTTTTTTTATCGAAACGTAATAACGCTTCTTTAATTGCTAAAACTCCTTTTTTATTTTCTAAAACAATATCAGCATTTGCGCTATAACCAGCTCTAATAAAATTGTTTTTATCTAATGTAACATCTGCTTTTATTTTAAACTGAACTGCACCGCCTTCTTCTGTTCCTTTTGGAGCAACAAAATTTAATATAGCTGGAAACTTTTTCCCTTCAATGGCTCCTAAAGAAACTTCAATTTTTGTACCAACAATTAATTTACTAACTTCAGACTCGTCAACTTTTCCTTCAAAAATCATTTTTGTCATATCAGCAATACTAGCAATTGTAGTACCTGCATTAAAGTCGTTTGTTTGTGTTACTTGGTATCCTTTTTTAACAGGAATTTCCAAAATCATTCCTGAAGCCGTTGCAATAATATTTGTATTAGTTGTTTTTCCTAGACCAGAAGTAGAACCTTTTTTAATAATTTCTAAATCAGATTCTGCATTGTCTAGATTTACTTTTGCGTTGTTATAACTTAACTCTGCAGATTCAAAATCTTGACGAGAAACGACTCCGTTTTCAAAAAGACCTTTAGTTCTATTATACGATTTTTCTGCGTTATTAAATGTTAACTGTGCATTTTTAACTCTACCTGTAGCACTGTTTAGAGAAGCTATGTTTGGTACAACTCTAACTGTTGCAATTAAGTCACCATTTTTTACAATTGCGCCTTCTTCTACAAAAACTTCATCAATGATTCCTGTAATTTGAGGTTTAATTTCTACTTCTTCTAATGGTACAACTTTTCCTGTTGCCACAGTTTTTTTAACAATAGTAGTTGTGAAAGCTGTTTCAGTTTCAAATTCTAATATATTTTTTTCGTTCTTTTTACCGAACCAAATAAGTGCAGCGATAAAACCTACTACTATAATTGCCAAAATAATTTTTGCTCTTTTACTCATAATTGTTATTTATTTATTCTTCTCTTAATGCTTCTATTGGTTTTACTACTGTTGCCATATATGCTGGTATTAATCCTATTAAAGATCCTAATACCGTTAATGTTAAAAATGCTATTAATATAATTGGAATATTTACTGTTGGGTTTATTAAAACTGCATCATCTCCACTACCAACCATTTTATCTATACCAAATAAGACTAATGCTCCAAAAACAATTCCTAACATTCCTGCCACAGTTGTTAAAAAAACAGATTCTAAAACAATTTGTCTTCTAATACTAATTGGTGTTGCTCCTAGCGCACGTCTAATTCCGATTTCTTTTGTACGCTCTTTTACAGTAATTAATAAAATATTACCAATGGCGAAAACTCCCGCAATTAATGTTGCAATACCAACAAACCATGTTAAAAATTGCATGCCAATTAAAAATCCTGTTACTTTTCCAATTCGTTCTGCTAAATTTATACTCCCAAATGCTCTTTTATCATCTGGATGTACTTTGTGTAAAATTTTTAAGGTTAATAAAATATCTATTTCCATTTGCTTTATGTCCACTCCTTCATTAGCAGTAATCATCATCCAACCAATTCTATTTCCGGTATTATAAACTTTTTGAAAAGTCGAAAAAGGAATATATGCAGTATCGCCATCAATACCTATTAAAGATTGTTTATAAACACCTACTACTTTATAATTAATACTATTTATTCTAACAAGTTGACCAATTGGAAACTCGTTTTTATCAAATAACTGCTTGTACATTTCCTCTGAAATAACACATACTTTTGCGGTTGATAAAATATCATTTTCGTTTAAAAAACGTCCATATAGTAATTCCTTTTTCTGAATCTTATCTAAAACTGGATAATCACCACTAACCTGAAAAGTACCTGTTTTAAAATCTTTAATGATTAGATTAGATGTTTGATTTCTTGGAGCAAGAAACTTGATTTCATTACTATATTCACTTTTTAATATTTCTACATCTTTTAAGGTTAGACTAAATCTACGGTTTTTTTGAAATCCTTTAAACGGAATTTCGGTTGCCCGTGGAAAAATAAAAACACTATTGGTTGCAAAATTTCCAAAAATTTTATTAAAATTATTTTCTAGCCCTCTTGCTGCACCTAACAATACAACCAACAAGAAAATTCCCCATAAAACACCAATAATAGTGATTGATGTTCTTGTTTTATTTTTACGGATACTTCCGTAAATTTCTTGCCATGTATCTGAATCAAATAAAAATTTCATCTTAATCTGCTCTTAATGCTACAATTGGTTTAATTCCCGCTGCTCTTTTCGCTGGAACATATCCAGCAATTAATCCTGATAAAATTAAAACCACAGTTGCACCGATTACAATTCCTGGGCTTACACTTGGGTTTGTTATAAAATAATCTTCTAAACTATTTCCGATTTTACTTAAAATATAAGTTCCTAATGATAGTCCTAAATATCCTGCAATTGTTGTAATTAAAACAGATTCTTGTACTACCATCCCAACAATCGATGATGGCTGTGCTCCTAAAGCTTTTCTGATACCAAATTCTTTAGTACGTTCTTTAATTACAAATATCATAATATTACTAATACCTATAATTCCTGCAATTAGAGTTCCAGATCCAATAAAAATTACAATAAAATATAATGCTATTACAAAGGTGCCAACACCTTTATTTGCTTCTGCCATATTCTGAATAGATAAAGCACTTTGGTCATCTGGATGAATGTCTAATGCTTTTCTTAAATCGCGTTCCATTTTATTTCCGAATGCAATTGCTTCATCTAGACTTAAATCTGGACTATACCCAATATTTATTTGATTGATAAGGTCGTTATTACCATAAATCATTTGAGCCGTTGTAACTGGCATATATGTAAATCTTTCTTCATTATCTCCGCCATCATCAGAAAAAATACCAATAATTTGATAGGATATTCCGCTAACATTTACACGTTTTCCTAACGCTGGTTTTTCTCCAAATAAATCTTCTTTAACCAAACGACCAATAACAATTACTTTGGCTTTTTCTTTTAAATCTCTATTGTTAATGAATCTTCCCTCATCAATAATTGTTTTTTCTAAAAATTGATGATCTGGATGAACTGCTCGTAAACTATAATTATCTTGTTTGTTTTTATACGAAATATTTACATTTTTATTAACTCTAGCTGTTAAAAGTTCAATTTTAGAATCGTATTTATCTTTTACAAAATTATAGTCTTTATTTTTTAATTGAATTATTCTACCTGTTTGTAATCCTTTAAAAGGTTTGGTTGTTTTCCTAACTCTTACAGACATAAAATTTGCTGCATCGTCTGCAAATGCGTCTTTAAAAGAATTACTAAGTCCGCTTACAATACCAAATAACAACGTAAAAAGCAAAATTGCAAAAGCTACTGTAAAACCAGACATTACAGAACGCAATTTGTTTTTACTGATGCTTTGAAAAATTTCTCTCCAACGATCTAAATCAAACATGTTAAACTGCTTTAGCTTTTTCGGTTAACTCATCACTAATAATAACACCATCTTTTAAACGAACAATTCTTTTTGTTTGAGCTGCAACTTCTTCTTCGTGTGTAATTACAAAAACAGTCATTCCTTCATCATTAATATCTCTTAATAAATCCATTACATTATCTGTTGTGGTAGAATCTAATGCTCCTGTTGGTTCATCTGCTAAAACAACTTTTGGTTGTGTTACCAAAGCTCTTGCAATTGCAACACGTTGTTTTTGTCCACCAGATAACTCGTTTGGTAAATGATTTGCCCAATCTTTTAATTCAACCTTATCTAAGTATTCCATTGCTGTTTTTAAACGTTCTTTTCTAGGAACTCCTTTATAATATAACGGCAATGCAACGTTTTCTAAAGCTGTTTTATAGGATATTAAGTTAAATGATTGAAAAACAAATCCTAAAAATTTATTTCTTAAAATTGCCGCTTTCTTTTCATTTAAGTTTTTAATTAACTGACCATTTAAATAATAATCTCCTTCATCATGTTCATCTAACAAACCAACAATATTTAATAATGTTGATTTTCCAGATCCAGAAGATCCCATAATGGAAACAAATTCACCTTCTTTAATATGTAAATCAATTCCTTTTAAAACATGTAGAGAATCTTTACCAATTGGATAAGATTTATGTAGTTTTTTTATTTCTATCATCTTAATTAGTTCCTTTTTTGCGAAAGTAATTATTGCGTTATTTTAAAGCTATTAATGTTATGTTAAAGAATCACTTTAGCAAACTTTTCTGTTTTATAACTACTTCTGTGTATCTGACGTCTTAAAGCAAAAATTGTTACATGATATTCATTAATTTTATGGAAATTTGTAGAATATTATTTTTAATGATACTTTTTTCTGATGGACATATTTGATAAACTCCTAAAAAATAAGCAACTAGTCCTTTTTGATGGAGTTTGTAATTTTTGCAATGCTTCTGTTTTAAAAATTATTAAAAAAGATAAAAAAAATATTTTCTTATTTGCTTCTCTTCAATCAAAAATCGGAAAAGAAATCACCAATCATTTTAACATTGATACAAAAAAAATAGATTCAATTATTTTAATTGAATCAAAGACCAACTACTCTATTAAATCTACTGCAGCATTAAAAATTGCAAAACATTTTGGCAGATTTTGGTTGTTTTTTCAAATCTTCTGGATAGTACCAGCATCAATTAGAGATTTTTTTTATAACTATATTGCAAAAAACCGCTACAAATGGTTTGGTAAAAAAGAAAGCTGTATGATACCAACACAAGAGTTAAAGTCAAAATTTATAGACTCATGAACAACATACAATGTGTAATTTTTGATATGGACGGTGTTATCATAGATTCAGAATTACTCCATAAAAAAGCGTATTACGAAACTTTTATTTCTTTAGGATTAAAAGTTTCTGAAGAATTATATAAAACATTAACTGGTTCTTCAACCATTAATGCTTTTCAAAAATTGGTTGCGCATTTTAACCTACATGAAGATCCAAACGAATTGGTGTTGCAAAAAAGAAAGCGTTATGTGAATTTTTTTGAAAATGATCCAACATTGCATTTGGTAAAAGGTGTAGAAGAAATCATCAAGTATTTTTATGAAAAAGAAATTACGCTAATTTTAGCTTCTTCTTCTGCCATGGTAAATATTAATCGGGTTTTTAATCGCTTTGATTTAAACCACTATTTTACTGCAAAAATAAGCGGAGCAGATTTAAAAGAATCAAAACCACATCCAGAAATATTTGAAAAAGCAGCCGTTTTAGGAAATACTCCCAAAGAAAACTGTATTGTTATTGAAGATTCTGATAACGGCGTTAAAGCAGCAAATGCTGCTGGTATTTTTGCTTTTGGATACAGAAATCCGTTAGCTGCTGACCAAACTTTAGAATACGCAAACAAAGTGATTTCAGATTTTAGTGAATTAAAAAAGTTTATTTAAATAAATATTTAGAAAATATTTTGTCAATATTTTTATTAATCGTAATATTGCAATAAACAAATTAATAAAAAATGGGATTAGCTAAAACAGAAAAATTTACAGATAAACAAAATGAAATTGCTTTGTTTGCCAAAGTATTTGGACATCCAGCAAGAGTTGCCATTTTACAGCATTTATTTAAAATTGACGCTTGTGTTTGCGGTGATTTAGTAAACGAAATAAAATTGGCGCAACCAACTATATCACAGCATTTAAAAGAATTAAAATTATTAGGATTGATAAAAGGAAGTGTTGAAGGAACTAGTGTTTGTTATTGTATCAATTCAGAAAATTGGACCAAAATGAAAGAAGTAATGTTTCAATTTTTAAATCAAGATATCACTAAAAAAGAAAACTGTTGCTAAAATAAAAAATCATTATAAAATAATAATAGTATGAAATTATCAGAAATTAAATCGGCTTTAAATACATTAAATGAGATTGCTTTTCAATTGCCAAACGGAGAATTGGTTCCAAGCCATTTTCATGTAACTGAAATTGGAAAAATAACTAAAAACTTTATCGATTGTGGTGGCACAATTCGTAAAGAAAATGTTGTCAATTTTCAACTTTGGAATGCAGATGATTATAATCACAGATTGCATCCTGAGAAATTGATACACATTATTAATCTTTCTGAAGAAGTTTTAGGAATTGAAGATTTAGAGATTGAGGTAGAATATCAAGGTGAAACAATTGGTAAATTTGGATTGAATTTTGACGGAAAAACTTTTTTACTTACAACCAAGCAAACAGATTGTTTGGCTAGAGAAGAATGTGGAATTCCTACTCAAAAAGAAACAACTCCTGTTTTAGAAACCTCAAATTGTTGTTCACCAACCAGTGGATGCTGTTAATTTTGAAATCAAAAAAATAAGAATGACTTTATTTGATAAAATTGAAAAAACCATCTCAACATTAAATGTGCAATCAATCACAAATGAGCGTAAAGAAATTTTACACCCTTTAATTGATTTTATAAAAACGAAAACTAATGATTCTAAAGAAATTCGACTAAATTTTATTTGTACACATAATTCACGTAGAAGTCATTTAGCACAAGTTTGGGCACAAACCATGGCGCATTATTTTAATATCAAAAACGTGTTTTGCTATTCTGGTGGAACAGAGGCAACAGCCCTTTACCCAATGATTGTTGAAACCTTACAACATTCAGGTTTTGAAATCACAAAAGAATCTGAAAGTGAAAATCCTATTTACAATATTTCATTTTCTAAAGAAGCACAACCAATTATCGGATTTTCAAAAAAATTAGACGATGATTTCAATCCAACTTCAGCATTTGCAGCAATTATGACATGCGACGCTGCAAATGAAGCGTGTCCGCTTGTACTTGGTGCAGAAAAAAGGATTCCGATAACATTTGAAGATCCAAAAGCATTTGACAATACACCACAACAGGAAGAAAAATACAATGAAAGAAGTTTGCAAATTGCAACTGAAATGTTCTATGTTTTTTCTCAAATAAACTCTTAAAAAATGGCAACAAAAAAATTAAACTTTCTAGACAGAAATCTAACATTATGGATCTTTGTAGCAATGGCTATAGGGGTTGGAATTGGATATTTTATTCCTACTTTTCCAAACATCATCAACTCTTTCAGTAGCGGATCCACTAATATTCCGATTGCTATAGGTTTGATTTTAATGATGTATCCGCCTTTGGCGAAAGTGAATTATGCCTTATTGCCGAAAGTTTTTAAAAACACAAAAATCTTATCCATTTCGCTACTTTTAAATTGGATCATTGGTCCAATTTTAATGTTTGTATTGGCAATTACGTTTTTACGTGACTATCCAGAATACATGGTTGGGCTTATTTTAATAGGATTAGCTCGCTGTATTGCCATGGTGTTGGTTTGGAATGATTTGGCTGAAGGAAGTAGTGAATATGGCGCTGGTTTAGTTGCGTTAAATAGTATTTTTCAAGTTTTTGCCTATTCTTTTTATGCATGGATTTTTATTACAGTTCTTCCGCCCTATTTTGGATTTGACGGCGCAATTGTAGACATTTCTATTACAACAATTGCAGAAAGTGTTGCTATTTATTTGGGAATTCCGTTTGCACTGGGAATTTTAAGTCGATTGATTTTAGTAAAATTAAAAGGCGAAAAATGGTATACCGAAACATTTATTCCAACGATTTCTCCAATGACATTAATTGCATTGTTATTTACCATTATCGTAATGTTTTCTTTAAAAGGAGAATTGATTGTAGAAATCCCAATGGATGTAGTCATTATTGCAATTCCGTTATTGATTTATTTTACGTTAATGTTTATTATTGGTTTTTTCTTTACAAAAACAACTGGAGCTGAATATGATAAAACAGCAGCAGTAGCTTTTACTGCAGCAGGTAATAATTTTGAATTAGCAATTGCTGTTGCCATTGCTGTTTTTGGATTAAATTCAGGGCAAGCCTTTGCAGGAGTTATTGGTCCTTTAGTAGAAGTTCCTGCTTTAATTTTATTGGTTAAAGTTTCGTTTTGGCTGCGCAAAAAATATTATGCAAAAATTTAATATTATAATGCTACTTTTCAATTGGTAAATGTGATAAACTTCCCCATTCTGTCCAAGAACCATCATAAACAGAAATATCTTTATAACCAACAATTGTTGCTCCTAAAGCTAATATACAAGCAGTAATTCCTGAGCCACAAGAAAATATAAGTGTTTTATTAGATGGATTCACTTTTTTGAAAAGCGCTTCTAATTCTTCCTTAGATTTTAGTTCGATAGTATTTAAAAGTGATGCAAACGGTAAATTTGTAGAAGTCGGAACATGACCGCTTCGTATTTCTTTTCTAGGCTCTGGTTCGGTTGCATTAAATCTTCCAACAGAACGAGCATCAACAACTTGTTTCTCTCCGTTAGAAATTGATCTTAGTACTGCATCAAAATCAATTATTTTTTCTGGGTGATACTTTGCTTCAAAATCTCCTAATTCAACATTGTGAGTTTGTTTTTTCTCTATTGGATACCTTGCTTTTTCCCATGCAGGAAATCCACCATCTAAAACAGCAATATTATCAAAACCCACAGCTTTAAACAACCACCAAACTCTTGGTGAAGAATAAATTCCGTGCGTATCATAAACTACAATACAAGAATCTTTATTGATTCCTAATTTTCTTGCTTCTCGTTCAAAATCTGTTGGTTTAATTGCGGTATTTGGGAAAGCAGCATCTTGAATTGAAAATACCTTTTTTATATCAAAGAAAAACGCTTTTGGAATTTGATTTTCCTCAAGATTACTTCCTGTTTTAGCTTGAGAAACTTTTGGAATCGTTCCGTCTAAAATTATTAAATTGGTTGCATCTATATTTTGGTACAACCAATTTACAGAAACCAAAGGTTTTTCTACTTGCACTAAAATATTCATTATTTATTTTACAGCATCATAATTATCATCCCAGTTTTGAACGTGAGGTTCACCTAACTTGTCAACTGATTTTGCAACTAACATAGATACTGCAGCATCTCCAGTTACATTTACAACGGTTCTAAACATATCTAAAGGTCTATCTACAGCAAAAATTAATGCCAAACCAGCTTCAGGAATTCCTGCATAACCCAATACTCCAACTAACATTACCATTCCTGCTCCAGGAACAGCTGCAGAGCCAATTGAAGCTAATGTTGCTGTTGCTATAATTCCTAATTGAGTTGAAAATTCTAAATCCATTCCAAATGCTTGTGCAATAAATACTGCTGCCACTGCTTGATATAAACTCGTACCATCCATATTAATAGTAGCTCCAATTGGCAATACAAAACTTGCAACTTCTTCTTCTACTCCAACATGCTCAATAACTCTTTCCATGGTAACAGGAAGTGTTGCTGCACTTGAGCTTGTTGAAAATGCTAATAATTGTGCAGGAGCAATTGCCTTCATAAAAAAACTTGGGGTTTTCTTAGTAAAAATAACAACCAATATGTTGTAAAGAACAATCATTAAAATTAAACCACCAACAACAGTTATAGCATACCAACCTAAGGCTTTAAATAAATCTAAACTTGGGGATTCTACAACTAGAGCTGCCAATAAAGCAAATACACCATAAGGTGCTGCGAGCATTATTAAATCGACCATTTTAAGGATGACTTCATTAAAACCATCAAAGAATTTTTTTACAGTTTCTCCTTTTTCTTCAGGAATTAAGATCAAACCAATCCCAAAAAAAACTGCAAAAAAGATTACTTGTAGCATATTTCTATTGCTTGTAGAAGCAGCAAAAATATTTTCAGGTACTAAGTCAATTAAAGCTTGTAATGGTCCGCTATCTTTTTGCTTAGCAGCTTCGTCTTTATATTTTGTAGTATCAGTACTATAACTTTCTACCATTTCTGTTCTTGTAGATTCTGTAATTTGTTTTCCTGGATTTACTATATTTACTAACACCAATCCAATAGAAACAGCCATTACAGTAGTTACAATATAAATACCAATGGTTCTTCCTCCCATTTTTGAAAGTTTAGAAATATCTTTTAAGTCTGAAACGCCTTTAATTAAAGCAGCTAAAATAAGTGGAATTGCAATTAATTTTAACGAGTTGATAAAGATGGTTCCAAATGGTTTTATCCAATCTCTAATAAATGCTTTTCCAAAATCAAAATTTGTCATAATCAGAGCAAAAATAACTCCTAATAACATTCCTAATAATATTTTCCAGTGTAGTGCTAATTTTTTCATTTAATAGAATTATAATTTAAAGTTTTGAAAGGTAAAAAAAATAAAAATAACATCCTGTTTTCTTAAACTTATTTTAGAAATCTAGCGCTTTTAATTTTCTAATCCTAGATTCATATTGTATTTTTGCAGTATATTTTAACAAAAATGAAAAAATTAAAAAACCGTTGGAATGTAACTTCTAATTGGCAAGTTTTTATTATTATAATAGTCTTTTCAATTACAGGTTACACTTCTTTAGTAATAGCAAAACCAATATTAAATAGTATTGGTTTAGATCAAGCAACAACAAATCCTTGGATTTACAGACCTTTACGAATTTTATTAATTTTTCCTTTTTATCAAATCTTAATAGTTTGTTATGGATGGCTTTTCGGTCAGTTTCAATTTTTTTGGAATTTCGAAAAAAAAATGTTGAGTAGAATAGGGTTTAAAAGATTTCTTAATCAGGCAAAAAACTAATGAAATTTGATGTTTTTATAAATTCTTTAGATCATATTAAGTCTGCTAAAATTGGTGGGTTAGAATCTCAGTTTCGATTAGCTCCAAAAATGCGTTTAAAATACAATGCAGAAAAAATTGCAGCCAGTAACCCAAAAAAAGCTGCTGTTTTAGCATTATTTTATCCAAATAAAAATGGAGAAACTTGTTTTTTACTTACACAACGGGCTAGTTATAGTGGAACACATTCTGCACAAATTAGTTTTCCTGGCGGAAAAATAGAAAAAACTGATAAAAATCTTAAGGAAACTGCATTGAGAGAAACATTTGAAGAAGTTGGTGTTTATAAAGAAAATATTATTGTTCTAAGAGAAATCACCGATGTTTACATTCCTCCAAGTAATTTTTTAGCAACTCCATTTATAGCCTTTACAAAAGAAAAACCTATTTTTAATACAAATCATGAAGTAGAACATGTATTTGATGTTTTGGTTAAAGATCTTTTAGATAACACAAATATTACCACAATAAATATTACAACTTCTTACGCTAAAAATATTGATGTACCTTGCTTTAAATTAAATGATTACATTGTTTGGGGTGCAACAGCTATGATTTTAAACGAAATTAAAGAATTATTAAAATAGCCTGTTCCTATATTCTTTTGTATTTTAGCAGGTAACTAGTAAGTAAAATTAAAACCAACTATTAATGCCTTTATTCAAAAGAAATCCTTTTGGACATATTCTGTTTTTAAAAAAATGGGTGATTAGAATTTTTGCCACAGTCTCTCATGGCAGATATAGACGATTTAATAATTTAAAAATTGAAGGCTCTGAAATTATAAGAAATTTACCTCAAAATAACGTGTTATTTATTTCTAATCATCAAACTTATTTTGCAGACGTAACAGCAATGTTTCATGTTTTTAACGCTGCTTTAAAAGGTAGAGACGATACTATTAAAAACATTGGCTATATATGGCAACCTAAATTAAACCTTTACTATGTTGCTGCTGGCGAAACCATGCGCTCTGGCTTATTGCCTAAAATTTTTGCGTATGCAGGCTCTATTTCAATTGAAAGAACTTGGAGAAGCAACGGGGAAAACGTAAACAGACAGGTGAAAAATTCTGATATTTCTAATATAGGTAAAGCATTAAATGATGGATGGGTAATTACGTTTCCTCAAGGAACCACTACTCCTTTTAAACCAATTAGAAGAGGAACTGCGCATATTATTAAGACTTACAAACCTTTAGTTGTACCCGTAGTTATTGATGGGTTTAGGCGTTCATTTGATAAAAAAGGGTTGAAGATTAAAAAACGAAATGTATTGCAATCTATGGTAATTAAAGAACCTTTAGAAATAGATTATGAGAATGAATCTGTAGCAGATATTGTCAGTAAAATTGAATTTGCTATTGAGCAACATCCTTCCTTTTTAAAAGTGCTATCTGTAAAAGAATTAGATGAATTGACAAAAGAAGAGGAAGAATTAAATAAAAAAAGAGAGTTTTGGAGTTGATTCAAAAAGCAATGAACAATTATCAGTTATCAAAAAACGCCAATAACTGAATATTAATTAACCCAACCAAGCATTCATCATCCAAATTGTTTTCTCTTGTTCAGCAATAAAATCACTCATCATTGCATTTGTCCCTTCATCATTTGCATCACCTGAATTATTTAAAATTACTCTTTCTATTGACAACAATTCTGAAAGTGAATTTACAACAACTTCTACTGCATTAATATCATTGGAAACATCTTTTGCAACTGGAACTTTTGCTAACGAAACATAATCGCTAAAAGTATGTAATGGTTTTCCTTGTAAGGTTAAAATTCGTTCTGCTATCATATCAATTTTTAATTGCGAATCGTTATATAATTCTTCAAACTTTACGTGTAATTCAAAGAAATTATTCCCTTTTATATTCCAGTGCAAACCTCTTAAACTTTGATAATATACTTGAAAATTAGCTAACAAAATGTTTAATTCATCCACTAAATTTTTCGTTTCTTTTCTGTCTAATCATAATATTGTTTTACTCATTTTTAGTTTATTTTATTATTCATTTCAAAATTACAATAAGATTTTATTTAAAAACAATAAATTTAATTGATAGTTTTAATATCTTTATCAAAAATATTGATAAAATGACTATTACACAATTAAAATACGTGCTTTCTGTAGCAGAATATCAAAATTTCACTATTGCTGCAGAACATAGTTTTGTTACGCAACCTACATTAAGTATGCAAATACAAAAACTAGAAGAAGAATTAAATGCTAAAATTTTTAACCGTTCTACAAAACCAATTGAGTTGACAGATATTGGAAAAAAAATTGTAGAGCAAGCAAAAATTATTGTTGATGAAAGTACAAGAATTTTAGATATTGTACATCAACAAAAAGGGTATGTTGGTGGTGAATTTAAATTAGGGATTATTCCAACAGTAATGCCAACATTATTACCAATGTTCTTAAATAATTTTACTAAAAAATACCCGAAAGTAAAATTAATTATAGAAGAATTAACTACCGAAGAAATTGTTAGAAAATTAACTGACGGACATATAGATGCTGCAATTGCTGCTACTCCGTTAGAAAACGAAGCAATTAAAGAACGCCCGCTATATTATGAACCTTTTATTGGTTTAATACCAGAAAATCATCGCCTTTTTAAAGAAAAAGTAATTAACACAGATGAATTAGAAATGGATGATATTTTGTTGTTAGAAGACGGTCATTGTTTTAAAGAAAGTGTCATCAACTTGTGTAGAACCTACAAAACTGATAATAAAAAATCGTTTCAATTGGCAAGCGGAAGTTTTGATACACTTATAAAATTAACAAAAGAAGGTTTAGGAATGACTCTGCTTCCATATTTACATACGCTAGATTTAAATGATGTCGATAAAAGTCATCTGCGAGAATTTACAAGTCCGCCGCCAGCAAGAGAAGTAAGTTTAATTTATCATAAATCGCAATTAAAAATGCAATTGATAGAAGCATTAAAAACTACAATTGATGGCGTTGTAAGAGGTGCAATTTCTTTTTCTGATGTAAAGATTATCAGTCCGTTACAGAAAAAATAATTTTACTGTTATTTCTACAAAGTCAGGAATAACATCATAATTTAAATAAGATTGGTAAGATTCCTGTTTTCACAGGAATGACAAAAAAAAGGAAGCTAATTAGCTTCCTTTTTTTTGTTTTATGAATACATTTTTTCTCGTTGTTCTTTTATCTTTGGATCAGATAAATAATCATCAAAAGTAGAGTATCTATCAATCACTCCTTTTGGAGTAATTTCTATAATTCTATTTGCAACTGTTTGTGCAAATTCATGATCGTGTGTAGAAAGCAACACGGTTCCTTTAAAGTTAATTAACGAGTTATTTAAAGCTTGAATCGATTCTAAATCTAAGTGATTTGTTGGCTCATCTAACATTAAAATATTTGCTCTTGTCATCATCATTTTAGACAACATACAACGCACTTTTTCACCACCAGACAACACATTACATTTCTTTAATGCTTCTTCTCCACTAAAAATCATTTTTCCTAAAAATCCTCTTAAAAAAACTTCTTCTCTTTCTTCTTCTGTTTGCGCATATTGACGTAACCAATCTACCAAATCTAATTCTGCATTTGTAAAATACTCGGCATTTTCTAACGGTAAATAAGATTGTGTTGTTGTAACTCCCCAATCAAAAGAGCCAGCATCTGCCTTTTCTCTGTCATTTAAAATTTGATAAAAAGCAGTAACTGCTCTAGAGTTTTTAGAAATAATAGCAACTTTATCACCTTTATTTAGGTTGATGTTGATATTATTAAATAAATATTCTCCTTCAAACTTTTTAGCCAATCCTTCTACGTTTAAAATCTGATCTCCAGCTTCGCGTTCGCTTTTAAAAATAATTGCAGGATATCTTCTACTAGAAGGTTTAATATCATCAACATTTAATTTATCAATCATTTTTTTACGGCTGGTAGCTTGTTTAGACTTTGCCATATTTGCAGAAAAACGACGAATAAATTCTTCTAATTCTTTCTTTTTATCTTCTGCTTTTTTATTTTGTTGCGCGCGTTGTTTTGCTGCTAACTGACTCGATTCGTACCAAAAAGTATAATTACCAGAATAATTATTTATTTTACCAAAATCGATATCAGAAATATGTGTACAAACTGCATCTAAAAAGTGTCTATCGTGCGAAACTACAATTACCGTATTATCATAATTTGCTAAGAAATTTTCTAACCAATTAATGGTTTCAAAATCCAAATCGTTTGTTGGCTCATCCATAATTAAAACATCCGGATTTCCAAAAATTGCTTGTGCCAATAACACACGTACTTTTTGTTTTCCGTCCAAATCTTTCATCAATGTATAATGCAAATCTTCTTTAATTCCTAAATTAGAAAGCATTGCTGCAGCATCAGAATCTGCATTCCAACCATTCATTTCTTCAAACTTTACTTGTAATTCGCCAATTTTTTCTGCATTTTCATCCGTATAATCAGCATACAAAGCATCCATTTCTTTTTTTATGGCAAACAATTCTTTGTTTCCCATTATTACTGTTTCTAGAACAGGAATTTCATCAAAAGCAAAGTGATTTTGTGACAAAACCGACATTCTTTTTCCTGGTTCTAAATGCACATGACCCGAAGTTGGTTCTTGCTCTTCAGATATTATTTTAAGAAAAGTAGATTTTCCTGCTCCATTTGCACCAATAATACCATAGCAATTACCTTGTACAAATTTTGTATTAACATCGTCAAATAATATTCTTTTACCAAACTGTACTGATAAATTTGAAACTGAAAGCATTGTTGTAATTTTAAATTTTTTGCAAAAGTATAAAATTTATAAAGAGTTTTATGTGTTTTTGCCTTTAAAAATAGAATTATTCTCTTTTTGAATTTATCATATTTTTATAAAAAAAGACCCCCTTTAAACGTTGTTTTCTTAATACTTTAACAACGAATTAACAAGTTTTTGAAAGATGTATATGTAATTTTGCTTGTAGTTTAAAATGAATAAATGAATCTGTTTTTTAAATATTTTTTTTCACTTATATCACTTGTCTTAATTGGTAGTTGTACAACTTCTAACAAAGAAAAGCTCACCTATTTTGGAGGTAAAATAATTCATCCAAAATCAGATTTTGTTTTATTGTATAAAAATGATAAACTGATTGATAGTTTATTTTTAGATAATGATGATAAATTTTTAGGTAGCTACAAAAACTTTAATGAAGGTTTTTACTACTTTATTCATGGCAATGAAAACCAATATGTTTATTTTGAACCAAAAGATAGCATTTCAATTCGTTTAAACACCTGGGATTTTGATGAATCGTTGGTTTTTAGTGGAATTGGTGCTGAAAAAAACAACATCTTAATTGATTGTTTTTTAGAAAACGAAAAAGAACGTTATAATTCTATTATTTATTCTTTTTATGGTTTAGAACCAATAGTCTTTAAAAAGAAATTAGATTCCTTATTAGATTTAAGACAGAAAAAAATTGATGCTTTTAAATTAAGACAACCCAACTTACCAAAAAACTACTCAGAACTTTTAGAAATCGTTGTTAAATATCCTATTTACAATCGTTTTGAAAGATACCCAGCTAGATATAAAGAAATACATAAAGCTGATGATTTACCAAAATTAGATGCTACATTTTATAATTATAGAAAAAATATAGATTTAAACAATAGCTCTTTAATATACTTAAGGTCTTATACACAGTACATTGTTAATAGACTTTACAACAATGTTTATGAACAAGGTTTTACAAATACATCAAAAGAATTTACAGTTGCTTTATTAAATACAATTAATGAAAACATTACAAGTGAAAAGCTTAAAAATACATTTCTAAGACAAATGATTGTTAATGATTTTTTAGATAAATCTACCTGTAATATAAATAAAGATGCTTTTTACACTTATTTTAGGTTAAGTACAAATATTGAAGATAAAAAAGAAATTCAACGCTTACTAAACGATGTAAAGACAGTACATAGTGGTAGTCTATTACCTGTATTTAACGTCTTTGATTTTAATAAAACAAAACACACTATAAAAAGTTTGTCAAAAAACAAGAATAGTGTTATTTATCTTTGGAACCCAAGATACATTAGCGGAGAATACTTAGCATCAAGAATTAATTATTTAACAAAAGAGTTTCCAAAACTTAACTTTATTGGTGTAAAAATTTCTTCTTCTATAGATGAAAAACCTTTAAAAGGGATTGATATTAAGCAACAATTTTTCATCAATTCTAAAAGTAAAGCCAACGAGTTTTTATCTAGTGAATTACCAAGAACTATATTAGTAAATAAAAACGGTAAAATTGTTAATGGTTATGCTTCTATTACTAGTCCTAGAATTCACAATCAACTAAAATCTTTACAAAAAGACTAAGTCTTCTTAGTAAATCTATATTATTTAACGTACCTTTGCACGCTCTTAATTACAAAAATTAAGAAGAATTAGATAGTTGTTACCCAGTTTAATAAGTAACAGGTTCTAAAGCGTTTATAAACCGAGTTTACAGATACTGGCGTCTGTGAGTTCATAATTGTTCACAGCATGTCAACATTTTTAGAGTTGGGGCTTAGAGAAGAAATCTCTAAAGCGCTAACAGATTTGGGTTATGAAAACCCTACAGTAATTCAAGAAAAAGCAATTCCACAAGTAATTGCATCTTCACAAGATTTAAAAGCTTTTGCACAAACCGGAACAGGTAAAACAGCTGCTTTTAGTTTACCTATTTTACAACAATTAGATGTAAATAGTAAAGAAACACAAGCAATTATTTTATCTCCAACAAGAGAGTTAGCAGTTCAAATTGGTAAAAACATTGAAGAATTTGCTAAGTACCTTAAAGGTGTAAGAACTACAACCGTTTATGGCGGAGCAAATATTGATGAACAAATTCGTTCATTAAAAAAAGGTTCGCAAATAGTTGTAGGTACTCCTGGTAGAACAGTCGATTTAATTAAGCGCAGAGCGTTAAAACTAGGAAACATTCGATGGATCGTTTTAGACGAAGCCGATGAAATGTTAAATATGGGTTTTAAAGATGAATTAGATAAAGTTTTAGAAGCAACTCCTGCTGAAAAACAAACTTTGTTATTTTCTGCAACTTTTCCAAGAGAAGTTGAAGCAATTGCAAAAAACTACATGCACAAGCCTATAGAAATTACTTCTGGGCAAAAAAATGAAGGCGCTGATAGTGTAAGTCACGAATATTATGTAGTTAATGAACGTACTCGCTATGAAGCCCTTAAAAGAATTGCTGATGTAAATACAGATATTTATGCAATTGTATTTTGTAGAACTCGTAGAGAAACACAAGAAGTAGCAAATAACTTAATAAAAGATGGTTATAGCGCAGATGCATTACACGGAGATTTATCGCAAGGACAACGTGATGGCGTTATGGATAAATTTAGAAAGAAAAGTATTCAGATTTTAGTGGCAACCGATGTCGCGGCGCGTGGTTTGGATGTTACTGAATTAACACATGTCATCAACCATAAATTACCAGACCAGATAGAAAACTATACTCACAGATCTGGAAGAACAGGTAGAGCTGGTAAATTAGGAATTTCGATTGCTTTGGTAAACGGAAAAGAAAAAGGAAAATTACGTTCTATAGAAAGAATTATCAAAAAGAAATTTGTACAAGCAAATATTCCTAGTGGAAAAGAAATTTGTCAAAATCAATTAATGCATTTAATTGATAAAGTGCAGAATGCAGAAGTAAATACCAATCAAATTGAAGAATTTTTACCAAGTATTTACGAAAAATTAGAAGGTTTAGATAGAGAACAACTAATTCAAAAATTTGTTTCTTTAGAATTCAATACGTTCTTAGCGTATTACGAAAACGCAAAAGATTTAAACGATTTAGCAGCATCTAGAGGAGATTCTAGAGATTCTGGCGGAAGAGGAAGACCAAGAGATGAAAACATGACTCGTTTCTTTATCAACTTAGGCAGAAAAGACGATTTAAATCCTGCACGATTAATTGGTTTAATTAACGACCAACGTATTACAGACAATATAGAAATTGGTGCAATTGATATTTTAGACACATTTTCATTCTTTGAATTGGATAAAAACTTTGAAGGACAAACATTAAGTGCTTTTGAAGAAAACGATCCAGAGTTTAACGGACGTGGTGTCAATATAGAAATTACGAAGAAAGAACGTTCTGGCGGCGGAAGAGGTCGTGGCGGAGATAGAAGCGGAAGAAGATCACCAAAATCTGATGGCGGTGGATTCGGAAGAAAACGTAGCGATAGAAGTTCATCTTCTTCATCTTCTCCAAGAAGAAGCGGTTCATCTGACAGAAAACCAAGAGCTGGCGGAGACAGACCAGACAGAGGTTCTGCTGACAAACAATCTGGCGGTTTCGGAAGAAGACGTAGAGAAAGATAAAATAGTGTAAACTATACAGCAAAAGCGCATCCATAATGGAGGCGCTTTTTTTATGCTTTATTTTGTTATATTTGAGATGCTTTACAAAAAAGTAACTTGTTTTATTTGTGATGTAAAAATCGATGAATAAAATTTTAGTTACTTTATAACAAGTTAGGCAAAATTATGAACAAAATTCACTTCTTTTTAATTATCTCTCTAATTTCATTAATTAGCTGTAAATCTGACCAAAAAATTGAAAAAGGAAACATTGAAAATCAGATATCAAAAAAGTTTATAAAAAAAATTGAAAAAAGTAATTTTATGAATAGTTTTAAAATTGACACTACACTTGCTAAAAAAAAAGCATTTGGTTATTTTAAAATATCAAATTCAATAAAAGAAGATAGTATATTATCATTATGTAGTTGCAAAAAAAACAAGAAAAATAACAGAATTAAAATACAACTTAAAACTGAAATTCCTACACAAAAAGAATTGGATACAATGGAAGACAATTCTAAAAATAGATACAGGTTTTTTCAATTTGGAGATTTAAGCTCTCGAAAGACTATAAATGGACAATTCAAATTTCTAACCATAGTTTTGAAAGATAGTATGGTTGAAAGTATAAATTTATATTCTAAATCGACTGAAAAAGAATATAATGGAATTGACTTTGATTCTTTATCAATAAAAAAATATAAAATAAATATCTCAAAATTTAATTATTCTATTGCTTCAAATGTTTATGGAAGTTTTGAACTTCATCTCAATAAGGGATTTGGTTTTTTTGAAAATGATACAATCTTAAAAAGTGATTTTTTATGTAATAATTCGATAATAACTGAAAAGGAAATAATAAAAAATTTGAAAATTAAAGAATCTTTTGAAAATCGACATAATTGTAAAGGTTACCTAATTCGAGGACAAAATTAAGAATATTTAATTTTGTTTTTATGAGAAATAACACAGAAGATTTAACCTTAGTTCGCAATTATATTCAAAAGTACCAATTTTTGATATCAGA